>Ga0214923_10002700_pt1 | contig 23194 bp, 33 predicted proteins | sample LL1510_MetaG_FD_177993 | JGI IMG/M metagenome (GOLD analysis project Ga0214923, IMG submission 177993) | Freshwater microbial communities from Lake Lanier, Atlanta, Georgia, United States - LL-1510 | ecosystem: Environmental > Aquatic > Freshwater > Lake | place: USA: Georgia | collected...
AGTTTGGTATAAATTACAGAGTTTTGAGAACTGACAGTATTTTCCATTATTTTCTCTTGGGTGTGATTTGATTAGTAACATCATTATGTTATCTGGTATTGGATTTTCTCTTCCTTTTAACCAAATTCTTTCCCATTCTTGAAATAGTTTACTCTCTTGTAATTCTGGGTATTTTGTGTCGTTGCCTTCTAAACCGATTATCTTGTACCATTTTTCTAATAAGTAATCTGGACTTTGTTGCAGTAAATTACACTTTCTATCTATTCCGTTGTACAAGAAATAGAATGTGTATAGTTTTTCTATTTGTGTATGAGTCATAATATTTGATTTAGTTTTTCTTCCCTATCATTTTCTTTGTTGTACTTGACCCAACAAACGGTTCCTTGTCCGTGCATAAAATAAACATCTAATGCTTTGTATTCGTAATGATATTTTGGAAAAGATGATTCATTATCGAATATTTTATTATCATCAAACTTATCAGCGATAGCATCTGTAAACTTATTCCATTCCTCGGTTTCAAGTTCGATTCCAGGGTTGAACTTATAATGGATATCTGTGTCGTCTATTCTTTCATACTTCTTAACCCAATCATAAATAATTCGATAGGTTTGATTAAACTCTTCTGAATCGACATAATCTATTTTAGATTGTTTTTTCTCTTTAATCTGTTTGACATAATCGATTGAGTATTGTTTTCCTTCTGGTGTTTTTAACCATTCAAGATGGTCTTTTAACATTTTCAGTGTATCTTTTGACATTTTCTTTTATTTTATGAATCTTTCTAATTCTGTGGTTTGTGGGTGATGGAAACAAGTACGCGTTTCTAATACCAGGACTTGATACTGAATCAAAAGTTTTAATTTTGTATGATCTCATTTCAGAATGGTGTTGCTTTTGATTCGAGTTTTTCTTTGAAAAGAATTGCTTTAAACTTTTTAGTATAGTTCCAACCATAAATATCTCTAGTTTCAACCTTATATAGATCAATTATTCTTTGTTGAGCAAAGTAAACGTAAAGTGATAAATATCGACTTCTGACATCTTTGATGTTTTCAATGTCTTTTTCGTTAAGTAACGAAACTCTTTCCGTAATATTCTTTTCGAACTTATTACAAGTTTCCATTAATTCAAGTCTTATTTGTTCAGGCGTCTTCTGACTATAAAAATCTTTCAAGATTTTACTATCTATATGTTGTTTGATTGAATCTTTTCTCATTTTAATAACTCTTTTAATTGTTTATCTCTGTTCCATTCTTTATACCAAACTTCATCTGTAATATACAATGATTTTATCAGATTGTTAAACTTTAACCCATCCAGTTCAAAATGACCATTTGTATTTAAAAGTTGTTTTCCATATATAGGATTAAATATAGTTCCATAATGAATGTATTTAACCTTAACTCTAAAAGAATTAGACATTTTTGCTAAAAATGTGGGTTTAGGATAATACATCTTGTAAATACCATCTTCTTTATCGAAAAGATATCGAACCTTCATTTTTACGGTTTCAATCACTTTTTCTTGACAAATAATGTCGGCATAATAGTCTAGTCTAACTTTCCTTTCTGAAAGCTTAACTATCCTTATAGTCCCAACCTCTTTTATCGATTGTTCTGTAATCTGGTTCATCTTTTATCTTCTGTAAGTAAGAAATTAATTTCAACAATTCAGTGTCATTATTATCAAAATAAAATGGTTTTATCAAAACCAAATTAGAATGATTATTAACAGCAGTTTCGGCAATATCATCTACAATCAAAATACGATCCAACTCTCTAGTTTGACCGATTTTAGTTGTATAAGGTTTTGACCAAGCTCTTTTCTTCAATTTTTGAAGGTTTTTTACACCATAGTAAGAATTAGTTTCATAATCTAATCTCATACCACAATTTTCTCTGGTATAAAAACATTTGAGTTTAGTAATATCGATACCAATATTTTCTAATACAATAGTAGCATAATCCTCAGTTGAAGCAGTCCAAACACCAACATCAAAATTTTCGAAAGCAAACTTAATAAACTCGTCTAAGAAAGGTCTTTTCTTAGTCATATACCAATATGGTTCACTTTCAAATCCTACTCTGAAATCAAACTCTTTTGTGGATGTTTGTGTCCGTGGAAATTCCTCAGAGTGAATTAATGTTTCATCTAAATCAAGAAGTAATAAACCTTTCATTGAAATTATATATTAAACTGATATTTCTGGTCTAATTTGTAAAGAATGAATCCTGTCAATGCTCCACCAAGGTGGGCTATGTGAGCCACACCATCTTTTACAAAAAGAGCCATTAGTATCTCTAAAACAATCATAAATAGTAACATCTTACGAGCTTCAATAAAAATTGGAAGTAAAAAGAGTGATAACTTAGCTGTTGGATTATACATCGTAAAATAAACTAAAACTCCAAAAATAGCACCAGATGCGCCTATCAGAGCACCATTTGATAAAGACATTTGAAGTAATGAAGCTCCTAAACCCATTAACATATAAAATACTAAAAACTTTCTCTCACCGAGTTGATTCTCAACATCAGGACCGAAAGATACAAGTGCCAACATATTGAAAAGTAAGTGAGCGATACCAGCGTGCATGAAAATACTGGTAATGAATTGGTAGTAACTAAAATTAGGACTATCATATGGGAAAAGAGCTAAGTAATTCATCACTGGGAATCCTAATACATTCTGACCGATTAGGGTAAACAGAAATAAGATAATATTTGCCCAGAATAACTTCTTAACAATTGGCGAGCTTTGAAACATTTTTTAGATTTTAAGTAAGCAAAGATATAAAATAAAAGTGAGATTACAAAATTTCTTTAAGATTTAATTCTCTTCTAATTGTAATTATCTTGTCTAATTCATCTTCTGTGAATTGTCTGGTTTCGGTTTCTAATTTATTTCCAAGAAAATGACTCTTTAAGGTGTATTTTGTTCGATATTTTTCTATTATCATGTTGAAAAATTCTATTGTCAAAACTTTTGTGTTGTAATTATAATAGTCGTCTCTGATATATTTAGGCATCATTTCAACATCTCTGATTTTATCAGAGATGTCGTGTAAGTAGTAATATTCACCATCCTTATCATATACTATAAATCTATCTTCGGATAAATCCGAGTAATTGGTGTACTTGATATCAAAAATAACTTTAATCATTTAGAAGTTTCTTTATTTTATCTTCTCTATCACACTCTTTACAAATAATCATTCTATCTAAAGTATGTTTGAATATAGAATCACAAATGGGACATACTTTTAGAAACGCTGATAATGTGTCTTGTAATTGTTTATGTAGAACATTTATTTGAGTTAAATCCATTTATTTCAATTTCTTTTTCAATTCTGATAAATCATACAAATACATATCTTTCGGTTGAACCAATTTTAACTTTTCGATTTCTTCTTTCTTTAATTTGAAATCTTCTTTCAGTTTATCAAACATCTCTTTTGTTAAAGAGTAAATTGGCATTCTTAAAAGATAATCATAATCATCATCTATTTTATCTAAAGAGAAAGTTTCAATTTGTTTTATGATTTCTTCTTTTAACTTATTGTTTACTACTATCTTACCTTCTAGTATTAGTTTAATAAACTTGCCACGATTGCCAAGCACCTTTAAATCATGTTGCATTTTATTTAACATGAAATCTTTTCTCTTCTGATAATATCCTAATCTAAAATTAACGAAATAAGAAATGATGTCTTCTACTCTTTCAAATATTTTCAGTTTACCAGTTTCATCAAGTGTTGTAAAGTTTTCAGTTTCAGATTCTTCAAGCTTTAGTAGTTTGATTAACTTCTCATCATCCAACTTTTCCAAATCAGCTCTGGTGAATTTTATAGTATAATCAATGTTGTCTTTACAATTATCATCATAAGAAACAATATCTTTATTGTCCACTAGTTTATCCAGAATCTCTTCATACTTTTCATAAGTTAGTGATGGTGGAAGTTCAGTTATTTTAACCGTGGAAGTATTTACTCGTTGAAACTTACCACGAATTACCCATTTCTTTGGATTTTCTAAATCTTGTATATACTCACCTAAGAAACCATTCAAGTGTGGTTTGATTGTGGTGATATTTTTACCAAGTAGTAATTTCTGACAAGCCTCAATTATTTCTTTAACATCTCTATTTAAGATATTAGAAGCAAATCCTACTGCAATACCAGATCCACCATTAATTAAGACGGTGGGTATAATTGGGAGAAAGAAATGTGGTTCTATTTCTTCACCTTCTTCTTCTTTATAATTAAGTAGGTCGAAATCTTTATAGATTAATTTAAAGTAAGGTGATAACTTAGTTCCAATATATCTGGGCGCTCCAGCCTGTGGTGATCTCAAGGATCCGAATTGACCATCTTCTTCTAAAAGAGGAGCATTATTTTTAAACTTTTGGGCTAAATTGATGATGGCATTTGAAAGTGACATATCACCGTGATGATAGAAAGCATCAGAAGCAACTTTACCAGAAAGTTGAAAAACCTTGATAGCCTTCTCTCCACCAGTTTTCCAAACATCAGAAGCGACATGAATTACTTTTCGTTGAGTAGGTTTAAAACCATCAATGACAGAAGGTATAGCTCGACCTTCGATAGAATAAAGAGCGAACTCTTTGTATTCTTGGGAAAGAAACTCGGTGATTGTTTTTTGTTGCATATTAATTTATATATAGTAGAAAGTTTTTGTTTGTTTTAAAATGAAATTACAGAGATATCAAGATTCTTTACCATATCTATAATCAAAGATTGAAATAAACAATCATAAACTCTCATATATAAGTGATATGAGGTATATTAATTTTTTTGAAGAGTTTTTGAATGAAGAGGTAAAGCATGTTAATAATGATGTAATACATTACACTTCTGACTTAATCGAAAAGATTCAACAAATAGGATTAACAAAAGATATAAATCAAAATTTATCACTAAATAACCGTGATGGTCTTAAATTAGAATTGAATTTAGTTGTAAAAATTAATCCTGATAATTTTAATAATTATGGATATTTTAAAAAAACTAATCTATCTAAAATTGAAGATGATACCTTAACTAATTGCATATTCTATTTAGAATTAGGATTATCTGACTTGGAAATTGAATCAGGTTTGATTTCTCCTTTAAATAAAATAAGGACTTTAATTAATCATGAATTAAATCATGCTTTAGAAATATATCAATATGAGTATAATTTAAAGAGATATAGAAAATCTTGGGATTTGGCTCAAAAACAACAGAAACATCGGGAATTTTCTAAAAATTGGAAATATTGGGATGATTTTATACACCTAATATATTTAGGCTTGGACCATGAGATGTCAAGTAGAATATCCTCAATATATGAGGAGTTGAAATTATCAAAAAATCCTGAATCGGACTTACTCACTAATAAGATTTTTTTAGATGCTAAGTTTATGAGTGAATTTAGCTTTGATAAATTTTATGATTTATTTTTAAAGAAATATTCTAAGAATGACTTCTTGAAAGTTTGTGAAGAATTTTGTAAAGACTTTGATTATAAATATCAAAAGAATATAACTTATTTAGAAAATCTTATAAAAAGAATCATTAAATCCATTAATAAAAAAGGATTGAAGATCATTAAAAAGTTAAATGGGATTGTTAAGAGAATAATACAAGAAAATAATCCTAATTTCATTCAAAATGAGGGATATTATGATAAAGATATAAATTACGAAGATTATGAAAAAAATTGAGGATAAATATAAAGTATTAAATCACATAGATCATATACTTCTAAGGCCACAGACCTATTTAGGTTCAAACAAACCACACACCTCTTTAAAATGGATTCTCGTTGGTGGTCAAATGAAAAGAGAAGAAATAACTTATGTTCCTTCTTTCTTAAAAGTTTTTGATGAAATTATCACAAATAGTGTAGATGAAAGTAAAAGAAATCCTCTTTTGAATAAAATTGAGGTAAATCTTGATATGAAAAGTGGCATTATTTCAGTTAAAGATTCCGGTGGAATTCCGGTTGTTATTCATAAAGATCATAATAAGTATGTTCCTGAGGTCATATTCGGAAATCTTATGTCAGGTTCAAATTACGATGATTCAGAAGACAGGATAGGAGCGGGAACTAATGGATACGGTGCCAAATTGACTAATGTATTCTCAAAGCAATTTTCAATATCCACCTGTGATGGTAAAAACCATTTCACTCAAACATTCACTAATAATATGAGAGAAAGAGGTGAACCTAAAGTTAAAAGAAACAAAATCAATCATACTGAAATATCCTACTTACCCGATTATGAGAAGTTTGGATTAGAAGGATTAGATGAATCACACTCTCGTTTAATTCATAAACGAGTAATTGATGTGGCGGGTTGTAATCCAAATATTAAAGTTTTCTTTAATGGTGATGAAATTAAAATTAAATCTTTTGAAGATTATGTAAAGTATTATAAAACAGAATATTTCTTTGAAACAAATAAAGATAAAACTTGGTCAATTGCTGTTGCACATTCAGAAGAAGGATTTTCTCAAGTTAGTTTTGTTAATACAACTGATACTTATGATGGTGGTACTCATGTTGATTACATTTTAAATCAGATTCTATCACAAATGAGAGAGTTTTTTCAAAAGAAACATAAAGTGGATGTTAAGCCCTCAGAATTAAAGAATCATATGGTGATATTTTTAAATGCTACGGTGGTTAATCCGAGTTTCTCATCACAAACTAAAGAAAAACTAATAACTGAAGTTAAAGATTTTGGATTTACTTATGAAGTGCCAGAGAAATTAATCAAATCAATTCTTAAATCAGAAATTGTTAATTCTATACTTGATTGGGTTAACCAAAAGAAACAAGCTGATGAATCTAAATTGGCTCGTGAATTGAATAAAAACCTTGCTAAAATTAAAGTCGAAAAGTTAATTGATGCCAAAGGTAAAGATAGATGGAAGTGTTCGATTGGTATATTTGAAGGAGATTCAGCGATTTCAGCATTTAGAAAATATCGTGTGCCTGAATCAATGGGAGCCTTCGCTCTTAAAGGTAAGTTCACTAATGTATCTGAATTGACCAATCAAAAACTGGTTCAAAATGCTGAAGTAGTTAATTTAATGGGTGCTATTGGTTTGAAATTGGGTCAAGAACCAGATTTAAAACATTTAAGATATGGTAGAATACTTTTTTATGTGGATGCTGATGTAGATGGTAATTCAATTGCTGGACTACTTCTTAATTTCTTTAATAAGTATTGGCCGAGTTTATTTGAAAGAAAGATGGTCTATAAAGTAGAAACACCGATTGTGGTTGCCATTTCAAAGAAAGATAAAAAGAAGAAGATACTTTTCTATACACAATCAGAATATAATGTTTGGTCACAGAAAGAAAATCTACAAAACTGGGAAATTAAATATAAGAAAGGTTTAGCAGCACTTGTTGATGATGAGTATGATGAAATTATCAATAATCCTAAATTAACACTTATTACAAAAGATGATTTATCAGATGAATATTTAGATATTTGGTTTGGTAAGAACTCTGAATTAAGAAAAAATCAAATCTTGAATTGATTTATTTTATGTATATTTGCAATAATTATGCGAACCAGGGATTGGAGACGTTTTCAAGAAGAAAAAATCTATCGCCGAAGAATAAAGAAGTTCTGTCGGAGATGGTATTATTTCCACACTGCAAACGGTGATAAATTGAAAAATCCAATTTGGGTCGATTTTATTGGACTTCCTGACTACAACTTTTATAAAACTGGAACAACTAAAAATTACGATACTAAAAGTAAAGTCAAATACTCACCAAACAAGAGTAATTCTTATTACAGAGATCGTAAAAAGGGACAAAATAGTTATGGAACTAGAGAAAAAGACAATCAATTAGCTAAAAAATTAATTCAATATGAACTTTCAGAGTATTATACCCAATGATGGTAAATGGAAGATAAAAGATAATATCGTCTATGTCAGATACTTAGCTTGGATTCCTATTATTAATTTCAAACAGGATCCAGTTCAAGTTTATTTTGATACTAGACTACATCGTTACTTACTTAAAATTATTCCTAAAATTGAGACTGAGTTCTATTTAGTATCACCTATTCTGATAGACCCTAAAAATAAGTATTTAGATGAAGAAGAAGTACATAGAGTTAATATACTCAATATGATTTCTAACTATTCGAATCCTAAGTTTTTTCATGGATTTCAGAAGATTGATTTTGAACTCTTAACACATTTAGTTAGGTATTGTAAAAGGTATGATTCTATGCTTCTGATTAAAGAAGCTTATGATCATGTTAATTCAGAAGTTAATGTTAAACATAATGATTGGTATACCAATCGTAGTTTTTATCCCTATTCAGAAGAGATTAGAAATGAGTTTAATGGACTTTACCGTCAGATAAAATTGGCTGAATTATTGAATTAAAGTATTCTAAGATATCTTGGACTTTCAAACCTATCTGTCTGTATGGAAAGAGCATATCGCATAATTGAGGTGATAGCCCTGTTAGCTATTTCTGGTTTAATTCTGTAAATTTCATTCAAAGCTAAGACTACTTGTAACGATTGTATTCTCGAAATAAGTCTACCTTCATCACCAGAGATATTACTGCCTCTTTCGATTGGATATCTTACCACCTTTGGTCTACCTTTCAATTCTCTATTGAGATTGATGACCTCTTGTTCAAGTTGTTCGATGTTTAGTTTTTTAAGTTCTTTAGAATCTTGAATATCAGAAACACTCTGAATATTTTCTTGCTCTGTAATTCTTTTGATTATAGATTTTATCGCATTAAGTGAGATTTTACCATGTCTAGATGTTGATCCTTCAACTTCGCCATCAACATTGACTTTTTTAGATGTGTTTGATGAATCTATGTTCAAAGTTCTATCTTTTTTGGTAGACATTTCTTTATTTCTGTACTTCCAATAAGCAGTCGTGTGTATCTTAGAACCTATTCCAGTAAAGTCCACTAAATTGATTTGAAATCGATTTATCTCGAAATAAGGCAAATCTTTATCAACTTCTTTATTAGTGATGATGAGTATTTTACTTTTACCTATTTTTTTCAAAGAAAGTGGAATAAACAATCCTTGATCAAATAGTTCATCACATTTGGTGGTCAATTCCTGAATATTCTTAGTTTCATTGAATATATTTGAAATGTTATCAACAATTTCAGTACTAATCATAAACACATCGGCTGGACACCATTTGGCGAAATTAATTTCTGTGAATTTCTCAAGTTTAGAAAACTTATTGTATAATTTTTGTAGTGTTAAAATTGGTGAATCTGCCTTATATCCCATCTGATAAATTACATAAGTTTTTCGGTGATCAATATGCTTGTCTTCAATCCAAAGCTCATTTGGTATATCACAAAATGTTTTAGCCCAATTTTTATCTTTAATCAACTTTTCTAACTCAGTTCTATCTAAAGATATATCTGGCACATAAAGTAATTTTCTCCCTAATTTATTTGATTCAGTGATCCATGTATCATAGAACTCTAAGATATTAGAAGGCAGGAGTTTCTCATTAGGTTTTGATTGTTTTATAGCGATAAAAATTGCTTGAATTGACTCGAATTCTCTTGTAAGACGGCCAGCACCCGAAGAACCAAATTCTTTTGTCTTTTTAAGTTGATTTAATTTGAATTCATCGCCATCTTCATCCTTGAAAACTGATAAATATCTTTTAGACTTGGTAAAGTAATTTTTTCCTTTATCAATATCATAATCTCCGTTTGGATCCGTCAAGTTTTCTATGGCATCTTCTATACTTACCCAACGACCATTATCTTTCATTTTTTGAACTTCTATACTCTGGTTGTTTAAAGTAATCAAAGGTTCATGTTTTTTTAGTTTATTAACTAAGACATTACCTCTTAGTTCAGATCCTTTCAACTTACCTAACTCATCTAAAGTCAGTTCTTTTTCTTCTAAGAACTTGGTATATTTTTTAATTAATGCCATATTCAGTATATATTAAGATTTTGAACTCAAAACTAAGATGAGATATATTTATATAAGTAAAAAATGACTTATATTTTTAATGCAATTAAACCTTATTATCGATGGAAATTATATCCTATCCAGATTAGTTTTTACCTTACATAAAAACAATCTTCTATTTGGTGCTCTTTACAATTCACTTGAAAACACCATCTCTAACTACAAAAAATGGTATCCTTTTACTAATGTTTACTTAGTATCTGATTCAAAAGAAAAGTCCTGGAGAAAACAATTACTTGGTGATTATAAATCTCAGAGAAAAAAAGATTCTGATATTGATTGGTCTTTTGTCTATAAAACCTATGAAGATTTCAAAACTAATGTGAAAGGTATCAGAGTACTTGAATCACCTGGTATTGAAGGTGATGATTGGATATCTTTAATTATATCTGAATCAAATCAAAAGGCTCAATCAAATGTTATTGTATCTAATGACCACGATATAAAACAATTACTTTCATTTAGTTTGGAACCTCTTTGGATTAATTTCATGACTAATGAAATGTATAATCAAGAGAAGTTATTTTTACCTAAGAATTATCAACTTTTTGTAGATAAAGTAAATAAATTACCAAATGATGATATATTCAATTTGAATGATAATTCAGATTTCTTAAAATTATTTAATCGATTTATTAGTAAGTATCAGATTAATGAAATTGATTCATTACAATCATTGATTATTAAAGTTATATCGGGTGATGTGAGTGATAATATTCAATCAGTATTTCAGATTACTAAAAATGGAAAAACCAGAGGCATTGGAGCTAAAGGAGCTTTAAGTATATTCGAAGAATATCATACTGAGTTCGGTGACCCCTCACTTCAAGATCCGGATTTATTTGAAAACATTGCTGATATTATTTGTGATAAAAAGAAAGTATCAAAATCTAATATAACAAGAATAGTGACCAGAATAAAAGAAAATATGATTCTTGTAGATTTGAGGTTAGAATCTTTACCAGAAGATATAGTCAATAAAATGAAAACGGTTTATGGCAGGGTTTGATAAAAAGATAATCGATAAGTGGTCTTCTTTAGTTGATAAGCATTTGAATATCAAAAATGTTTATTTTAAATATTTATGTTGCCATTATTTTGAATATCATAAGATGAAAATTGAGGATATCTCAGAGATTATTCTCAATTTCAAAGAAAAAATTGCACGTTTAGATAATTACAAGATTGAAATAAAAAAAGAATACATCAATCTTCTAACTGGAAGAAAAGAGTATTTACTATCAAATAATATGATATTTGATCCAGAATCTTTTGAGGTTTTTTTGACTACTGATGAACTTGTTGATATTTTTGGCATAGAATTTATTACTCACTTAGATCCAACCATCTCTAGAGATGTTAAGATTAACAAAATCCTAAACAATGACAATAGACAATAACATTCTAGCTATATCTAATGTTATCTTTAAAGATAGAGATAATTGGAAATGGGTCACTGAAGAACAAAAAGAACAATTTGCTTTTATCTTTAATAGGTTCTTCTCAAAAAAGTTTCCACAACACGCTCTATGTTTAAATCTTAAAGAACAAGATAAGTCAGTTATAATGGATATGTGGTTCAATCATATGAAGGGAAAACCTTATCCACAATGGTTTTGGAGTAAATCGCCAAAGTTTTCTAAAACCGATTTAGAAGATAAGGATTTTAAACTTCTAATGAAGAAATTGAATCTCAACAAAGAAGATGATTTGGTTTACTTAGTAGAACATTATTCAGATATTATAGATGATGAGTTGAAATACTTTAAAAAGAAAGAAAAAGATGGAAAAGAATAAAAAGTTAAACTCGTTAGAATACATTAATTGTCTACCTTCTTCTAAAGAAAATATAGAAGAAATATTCAGCTCCTTTTTAGTTGATGGTATGACGATGGCTCCAAAAATCTTGATTATTTGGAAAGATAATCAAGATAGAATCTTTGAGTTTAGAATGAGAGTTTCAAGAGAATTTGTCCAGGACTTAAATGGTATCTTAAAAGATAATACTCCTTATGATTTAATCATAGATTATCCTGAAAATAGTAAAGAAGTAAGTTTAGAGAATCTACTAGATCTTTGTAAACACGAAGGTTCTGATTATGGTGCTACTTGGGGTGAAGAACTAAACAAAAAACTTCTTCCGTATATAAGAAATGAAAAATTAAATAAATTAATAAATTAACTATGACTACAAAAACAAAGAAAGAAACACCAGTCATTAATGTTCCAGAAACTATGAGTTGGTACGCGGTTCGTGTTCAAAATAACAAAGAAAGATCCGTTCTTGAAAAACTTCAGAGTGAGGTTAAATTTTCTAATCTAACAGATAAATTTGGAAGAACAATCATACCAACTGAAAAAACAGTTGCTATCAAAAATGGTAAGAAAGTTTTCAAAGAAAAAATTGTTTATCCAGGTTACATTTTCATCGAAACTTCTGCCAAAGGAGAGATCGCAAGTATTCTAAAAAATATTAATGGAGCGGCTGGTTTTGTTAGAACTCGTTCAGGGGATATAAGTCCTATGAAAGATTATGAAGTTAAAAAGATTTTAGTTGAACAAGAAATAACTGATAACTTAGATTTAAGCAATATTTTCACTCTTAATGAAATGGTTGAAGTGATTGATGGACCTTTCTCATCTTTTAAAGGTAAGATTACTAAAATAGAACCAGATAAAGAAAAGGTTAAAATTGAAATTTCAATCTTCGGAAGAGCTAATGAAGTAGATTTGACTATGTCACAAATTAAGAAAATCTAAAATGGGTTTACTCAATACAGTTACTAAAGACAGAAAGATTTATGGTAATTGTCAAGTGCTTTCACCAGAAGGACATCTTATGTTTCGATGTGAAAGTAAAAAAGCTAATTGGTATCTTAAAAGAGATTTAGCTGATATAATAACCGATGAACCACTAACAATTAAATTAAAATTTCAACCTAATGGACTTGGTAATCACAACAAGAATTATGGATTAAATGAAATGGAAAATATTTGTGTTGTTTGTGGTTCTGACGAGTTTTTGACCAGACATCACGTTGTTCCGATTTGCTATCGAAAATATTTTCCAATTGAAAAGAAATCTCATAACTTCCATGATGTACTTTCGGTTTGTGCCGTTTGTCATGAAAGTTATGAGAAATTCGCTTTTGATTTTAAGTTATCTCTCGCTGATAAATACAATGCTCCAATCAATGGAGAATTAATTAACAATAAAGATTTCTTGAAGATTAGAAGAATTGCTTCTTGTTTGATTGGTGAAACTGCTAATCAAATACCTACATGGAGAATTGTGGAGATGAAAAAACAAATCAAATCTCATTTCTCTTGGAAAAGAGTTTCTAAAAAAAGACTTGAGGATATTGTTAATCTCGAAGTTAAAGTTTATAATAGAACTCACGGTGAAATCGTAGTTTCTAATATAGAAAACCTGAATCAGTTTATTGTAGAGTGGAGAAAACACTTCTTACAACATAACGATTGTAAATACCTACCCAAAAATTGGTCGATTGATAATGAATGATAATCTTCAAAAAGATTTAATTAAAAAGATATTAGAGGCTTCTAATCACATACATAGATCATCAACTAAAGGTTCTGGTAATTTCATAGTTACAAGTCCTCAAGTTGCAAAATCATTTACTATAATGTATGTCGGTGAAAGAATTGAAAAGTGCAAGAAAATATTATCAAGAATAAGAAATGGACAAACAAACTAAATACGATATAGTTTATTTAAAAATGGCTCGAGAATGGTCTAACCTCTCTCACTGTGAGAGAAAGAAAGTTGGTGCCTTAGTTGTTAAGAATGGTATGATTATATCAGATGGATATAACGGAACACCCTCAGGATATGATAATTGTTGCGAAACAAAAGAATGGACTACACACTGGTATGTGATACATGGTGAAGCTAATGCCATATTGAAGTGTGCTAAACATGGTCAATCTTGTGATGGTGCTACAATTTATCAAACACATTCTCCTTGTAAAGATTGTTCTAAACTTATATTACAATCAGGTATAAAACGATTAGTTTATGCTGAAGATTATAAAGATTCCGATGGAGTGGATTTTTTACGAGAATCAGGATTAATAGTAGAAAAAATAGAAATATAATTGTGAATAAGTGGAAAGAAATTAAATCGGAACAAATAACTCTTTATAAAGTAGAGTGGATTGATTTATCGGCCTTATTCATTCTTTATGAAAATTGTCAAAGAATGGGTAATGAAAACAACAACAACGTAATGTTGGCAACCGTAGCACCAGAAGTCTGGTTTGATGATTTAGTTCCAACTATTTTAGACAATGTTTCTTTTATTACAAAATTACCTACTTTTCAAACTTTTTCACTTTCTGACAAAGATTTACTGGTTCAAAATTATTCTTGTGATAAATCTGAATTTCAATCTATTGAGTCATTAAAAGACTTTCTGATTGAGAAAAGCCGACTCTCAGTTTTTATTCTTTATTGTATCCTACAATATGTTGATTTGAAAACTCTAAAACCATCTTGGACCATAAGATATAAAGAAATAATAGATCCACAAACGATTCGAGATAAAAAAATAGACTACTTAACAAATGGAACTGATAACAACTAAAACCGTTCTGGCATCTGAAATGGGTGTTTCAAATAATCTCTTTGGTGGTGTTATGCTTTCATGGTTAGACCTAAGTGGTGCCGCCTATGCCGCACAAATTTGTGACTCACCAAGATTAGTGACCAAGAAATTTGAAGAAGTTATTTTTGAAAAACCAGTTAAGATTGGAAATCTAATTAAGATATATGGTGAAGTCGTTAAGTTCGGAAACACATCAGTAACCGTCAAATTAGAAGCGAGAAAACACAATGTAGAAACAGGTCAACAACAATTAGTTTGTTCTACCGTTGTTGTATTCGTTAAAATAAACGATGATGGTGAACCAGTTCCGGTTTCAGATAGAGTTAAAGTGAGATACAAAGAGAGATATAAGAAATATAAAAGAGGGCTATTAACACCTGAGGAGTTAGAGATGGAATTAAGTTCTAAAACTTAATTTTTATATATACTCATATGAGGCATTTGATAACATTTAATGAAAGTATAGAGATAAGAGGAGATTCTTTGAAAACTAATCAGATTGACGATTGGGAGTATATTCAAGATATATTTTTTGAATTAACTAAAACCTATTGGAATATAATAAAATCAAATGTCAGTACACAAGAACGTTACCAACTTAATTTGAGTCAAAGAAATATTGAAACATTCTCTTTGAGTCGTCCTGGTAAAACCATTTCTGGTTCTTTCGAACCTTTCAAACTCAAAGATATTGAATACGAAGTACTCGCACTTCTCAATTATTAAAGATTTATCTGCATTCAAATTAATCATCAATTTGAAGGCGGGAGCCGACGACCTTTGGGTTATGAGCCCAACGAGAGTAACACAGTCTGTCAAAGTGACAGCTGAAGATTTACAAAAAGGTTTAGATTCTTTAGATAGAATGTTTAGAAATATTTATAATCTCTATTTTTATTATAAAAGTGATATTGATTAACTCTTAATCAAATAATCCTTTCTATACTTCAATACAGCCAAATCTTTAGCTTTCGATTCGATTTCTATATCAAATTCTAAATCAAATGTTTCAATTGGTTCATAGATATAATCAGCATGAGCTCTTTCTAAACCTTTGGGGTCTTCATTTCTAATTGAAGATGCCATGTGTGTCAAAGCTTTAGTTTTCCAAGTAGATAGTGCCAATCTCAAAGCTTCTTCAAGTGTTTGGTCTTGTGGTCCCAATTTATAGTGAAGTTGGTCAAAAACAATTGGAATACCGATTTGAGTATGAACCAAATCATAAAGCAACTTAACAGAGTACTGAGATAACTTATCGTCATTCTCAACAGTCAACCTTCTTTTACAAGAATCAGAAAGTAGTTGAAATCCTTCACAAAATCTCTTAGCGGCTTCTTCTCTGGTAGGTTGAGTTGTATTGACGTGAATGTTGATTGGATAGTAGGTAGATTGTTCTAAATCCATGAAATCCATCAACTGGGCATGTTTATTCAATTCATCAATTGTTTTAATGACAACTGAATTATTCTCACTTCCCAAAACGTTGAATGGACCGGGATGATACGATACTCTCATATCATTCTCACGGATTTTTTTACCGATAAGTTTAAGAAATGAATTGATTACAACGAATCTTGGCAGATTTTCAAACTTATACTCAGACATCCAAGGGAATGAATCAGAACTAAGTCGATAAACACGAATGTCATTTTTTATATTATAGTCGAGAACTTTGAGTGTGTCTTTAAGATTTTCAACAATTAAATCGGCAACGTAAGGTAAACCTTTAGCATCGAAGGTTTTACGAACCATACCACGATTTACGAGTATTTGGTCTTTCTTTTTGAGACCTTCATTTATACCCATAGGTATGCAACAATATCCGATTCTATTTTTCATATTTGACAAATATAGTAAACTTTTTGGTTATTTCCTAATAATATATATCTTAATAAGGTTTAGTCACGTTGTGGCAGAAAGTTGGTGGTGTTTGGACTAAATCTCAATAATTAATTAACCTATGGAAAGTGATAGTAAAAATGAAGGAGAAAAACAAACAAAAACTAGCAACTCTATTTCTGATGATCGCGATGTTTCTGAACCCTATGGGATTCGATGTCGTTCAATTGACCTTAATCAAATTAACAGGTTCCTTATTACGTGCGAATTTGGTTATGTATTTCCTTGCGGTATTTTTCTTTGGATTGTATTTTTACTTTTCAGGTAATAATCCTATTAAAACTATTAAAGATATTATTCTCACCGTTTACTTTGATAGAATACATCATTTCTTTGTTAAGAAGAAAAAAGGTGATTTTGTTTTAGAAGAAATTGATGAAACTGATAAGCCAGTTTAATATATAGAGTATGAAGATTATTAAATATACTGAGTTCATAAACGAGGATAATTATCAAGATACTCCAGAAGAGTATGTTAAAACGGCTCTTATTAAACTTAAAAAGAAACTCGATTCTTTTTTTGAAGAAACATCACAAGAAAGTGATGATAAAGAAGTCATGACTATGGCTAAAGCTCAAAAGAAAGGTGAAGAAAAAAAGAATGAAGAAGGCAAGTTGTCTTTTAAAGAATTGAATGTTAAGTTAGAATCTTCGGAATTAAGTAAATATTCAGCAATTTTTGATTCTATAACTCTTAAATATTCCGATCCAGAGTTTCTCTATAACTTATTCATTACTATTCCACTTTCAGCTGGGATTAATCCTGACAAGACTAAAGACTTTTCTGATAAAGAAATTAAAGAGTGTTCTTATAAGTTTAAGAAGTATGATATTAATAATTTCGAACTATTAGGCCAAATTGGTCCTAAAACCATCGAAATCGATAAAATTGATGAAGAATTTCTAGTCAACTTGAAAATCGAATTAGATGATGAGTATGGTGGTGAAGAAGAAGAGTTAGAATTTGAAACTTAATATTTCTATCTATAAGATAGAATAATTGGTGTCCATAATACCGTAAGTATGGCTAAAAATACTCCTTATTGGAGTATTTTTATTTTTTAGGGACTTTTAAATTTACGATAAATAATTTATGGGTTATAGTATTGTAACAAATCAGAAAATTAACAATTGTTTTAAAAAGTCCCGATATTATCGACAAAATTTAGGACTCGTTGCTACTGTTGAAAAAAACGGTGATAGAGTTTACAATGAAAGAGATAAATTTGCACATTTTTACAATAATCAGTATAAAACCACAATTTATGGACAAGGGAATGTTGGAGATTTAATGTTTTATACCGATTTGTATATACATCAAGATTTAATCGCTGTTTATCTTAATACTGAAGAGTTTATTTTTGATTATGATGAAAAGTTGATGAGAGAAAAAGGACCTGACTTCTATTTAGGTCATATAATAAAAGAATTAGAAACCAAAAACGAAGAAAGAATGAAACAAGCCGAAGAAAAGAAAATCGAGACTCAAATGCCTGCTAATGCTGAAAGTGTTTTGAAAAATCCTGGAGCAGTTTCATATGCAGATTTACAAGCTTATTTAAAGAAAAAACAATCTGAAAGATATTCAGTTCAAGAACTCACGAAGAAGGAATAAATAAATTTGGTCTTTTAACTTTTTAGGTAGCTCATCATAGTTAAACTCATAGTCTAAATCATCAACAAATTTGTGAAGAATGATCTGATTACTCTTTCTTCGCCACTCAATTGAGTTAAAAATTACATCATCTAATATTATATCTACCACCACTTCATCAATAGTGATGCCAAGATATTTAATCAATGACACTAATTTCTTTTTACTCATCCCATTTAGCATACTTGTCTGATATAACTATTATATTCAATTCTGAACTTTTTATCTTACTTAGTAGAATAAAATTTAATCCTCTACTTTTTAAATAACTTTTCATCTCATTTATCTCTGATTCAAACTCATCATTACGATTGAAGTTGTAATCATTAATCTGTGGATCAATTATCTGTAAATTAACTCGATAACAAGGAGCTAAATTGTTTTTAACTTTTATTTTATCGTCTTTTATTTCAAATTGCATTAAACTAAAAGATCTCCATTTTTTAACAAACCATTCATCAAATTCTTTTTTCGGATACATCAATTCTTGAAAAAATAACTCCTCTAATTGAGATCTATCTCCTGTTCTAGATAAATTAAAATAGTGAACATCATCAATCACTAAACCACCACACCAGTTTTTTCGTATTAATCCAGAACTTTTATAAAGTGTAGGAGTTATGTGTTTCAATTGAAATCCATCTAAAGTTTGACAGATATCAAGTAAATCCTCTAAATCAGTGATTAAATCAATTATCTCATCAATTCTTTCTTCGATGGGTTTTAGAGAAGAAAAATCATCATATCTTTTTATTTCCATAATTTATATATTATATTTGCCAGTTAATATATAATCAAGATGAAACTTTTAAGATACGGACAATTTATTACTGAATCACAGACACCTAAACACGCTTATCATATTCCAACATATGAAGATTGTCGTTTAATTTGTGATACTCACGATAATTTTATTTTCTATGAATCTAAACATAAAGAAGATGGATTTGATATTTCTATCTTTAACTATCGTCTTGCTACATTCCAAAACTTTGAAAATCCAGTTCCAGATAGACCAGATATCAAAGGTTATGAAATGAGGGGAATTACTTTTGTGTGGAACTCCGATGGAACTCTTTATAAAAGATATCTACTTCTTGATAAGTTCTTTAACTTAGAGCAAACTCCTTGTTCTATGTATTCAGTAGTTAAAGATTATAAAATCAAGAATATCTACAATAAAGAAGATGGTTCTATTGCTTCTTTTGTAAGACTTCCAAATGGTAAAGTACTTGGTAGAAGTAAAACTTCTTTCCAGTCTGATCAAGCTATTGAAATACAAAAAATCTATGAGAAAGATGGACAAATCAAACAATTTGTTGATTTTTGTATGGAAGAAGATATTATACCAATATTCGAGTTTGTCTCACCACAGAATAGGATAGTAGTTCCTTATGCTAATACCGAATTGATTCTACTTCGTATGAGAGATAATAAGACTGGTGAATATCTTAATATCAACGACTTTGCTCATAAATTAGATGGCATTTCAGTTGCTGCTTCTGATGAAGGTAAGACTTTAGAAGATTTGGTCAACTTAAAGAATATAACAGAGGGAAAAGAAGGTTGGATTATTCAATTTGAGAATGGTAAAATGATTAAATTGAAAACTCAATGGTATATTGACCGTCACCGTCTTTTCACCGAAGATTTAAACCGTGAAAATACTCTTATTGGATTAATAGTAGATGAAACTATTGATGATGTACTTGCTCAATTAGAAGAACCAACCAAAAAGGCTGAAATTGAAAAAACAATTGAAATAGTTAATCAAGAAATCGCCCGAATGGCTCACCAAGTAGATGAATTAATGTCAAACTATAAAGGTGATAGAAAAGATTTTGCTATCACATTTAATAAACACACAATGTTTCCAATTGCTATGGGTATAATCTCTGGTAAAGATAAGGTTGATTTGATTAAACAAAGAATCAAAATCGATACTAAGAACCTTATGCAAGCTCGTGAGTGGATGAAAAAGGCTAAAGAAAGATTTGAATCTAATTCTTAAACTTTTTTTCTAGCAATTCCTATAATAAATAATGTCAAACAATTCGTGACATTTTGTCACATTTTACTTTGAAAAAAGTTTGGCACGATTTTTGATATAACAATTATAAAAAAGAAAAAAATTATGAAAGACGTAATTATCGGAATTGACCTCGGTACAACTAATAGCTGTCTTGCACTTGTTGAAGGTGGTGAGCCAGTTGTTATTACTAATGCCGAAGGTAAAAGAACAACCCCTTCTGTCGTGGGTTTCTCAGGGAGTGACAGAAAAGTAGGTGATCCAGCTAAAAGACAAGCTGTGACTAATCCTACAAAAACCGTTTATTCAATCAAAAGATTCATTGGAAAGGATTTTTCTAATTGTACTGATGAAATAAAAATGGTTCCTTACAAAGTCGTTAAGTCTGGAAAAAATGTACCAGCAGTTGAGATTGACGACCGAAAATTCACCCCACAAGAAATCTCAGCTATGATTCTTCAAAAGATGAAGAAAACTGCTGAAGATTATTTAGGTCAAGAAGTAAAAAGAGCTGTTATTACCGTTCCAGCTTATTTCGGAGACGCTGAAAGAACCGCAACTATTGAAGCCGGTGAAATCGCTGGTTTGAAAGTTGAACGTATTATTAACGAACCTACAGCCGCGGCCTTGGCTTATGGTCTTGATAAGAAAAACAAAGATGCTAAAATCTTAGTATTCGATTGTGGTGGTGGAACTCATGACGTATCTGTACTTGAAATCGGTGATGGTGTATTTGAAGTTCGTTCAACTGATGGTGATGTTCACTTGGGTGGTGACGATTTCGATAACGAAATCATTAACTGGATGGTTGCTGAGTTCAAATCAGAACACAATATCGATTTAAGTAAAGATCCAATGGCTCTTCAAAGATTGAAAGATGCAGCTGAAAAGGCTAAGATTGAATTATCCTCTACCGTTCAATCGGAAATCAATCTTCCTTATATCACAGCACAAGACGGTGTTCCTCTTCACTTCGTGAAGACCTTGACTAGAGCTAAGTTTGATCAAATGACTCAAAGTTTAGTTACAAGAGCTATCGATTGTGCTAAAACCGCTCTTAAAAAGGCTGACTTAAAGAGTAGTGATATCGATGAAATTATTCTTGTTGGTGGTTCAACTCGTATTCCAGCAATTCAAGAAGCTATCGAAAAAACATTTAATAAGAAACCAAACAAATCTGTTAATCCAGATGAAGTTGTTGCTATTGGTGCGGCTATTCAAGGAGCTGTCTTAACTGGTAACATCACTGATGTTCTCTTACTTGATGTAACACCACTTTCACTTGGTATCGAAACTATGGGTTCAGTTTTCACCAAGTTGATTGAAGCTAACACTACTATTCCTACACGTAAATCAGAAACTTTTTCAACGGCTTCTGATAATCAACCATCAGTAGAACTTCACGTTCTACAAGGCGAGCGTCCTATGGCCAAAGACAATCGCACTTTAGGTAGATTCCACTTGGACGGTATTATGCCAGCACCAAGAGGTATTCCACAAATCGAAGTAATTTTTGATATCGATGCTAACGGTATTCTTTCTGTTACAGCTAAGGATAAAGCAACTGGTAAAGAAAATCGCATTAGAATTGAAGGTGGTTCTCAACTTTCTAAGGATGAAATCGAAAAGATGAAACAAGAAGCAGAAGCTAACGCTGAAGCTGATAAATTAGAAAGAGAGCGTGTAGATAAAATCAATGCGGCTGATAACATGATTTTCCAAACTGAAAAACAAATTAAAGAGTTTGGTGACAAACTTTCTGATTCTAATAAATCAGAATTGGAATCAGTTCTTGGTGAGTTGAAAGAAGCTCACAAAGCGGGTGATGTTGATAAAATTGATTCAACTATGGGTAAGTTGAATGAAACTTGGAATAGAATCTCAACAGAGATTTACTCACAGACATCACAAACTCCTCCTCAACCAGAAGGACAAACTGAAGAGACACAAGATGTTTCTTACGAAGAAGTGAAGTAATGTTGACTAAACAAAAAACCCATCACATTGTGATGGGTTTTTTTTTATCTTGGAAAATATCTTCCTCTTTGAACTAAATCTCTTTCGTAACTCTCCGGTTTAAAAGTGTGACTATATAATCAACTGCTTTTTCGACATCGAAATCTTTACAAGAAAAAATATCGATAAATGTGAAACCTTTTTCTTCAAAAGAGTGTATAGATAAATGACTTTCAGCTATAATTACAATACCTGTTATTCCTTTATCTTCCGGAACTAATCCAGAGTAGGGGAAAATGTATGGTTGTGTGATTGGGGTCATTCCGATTAACTCTGGTAGTTTTTTGAGTAGGTCGAAGTGTAATTTGTAATCTTGTAGGATTTCTTTAGGACAATCTTTAAGATCTAAAGTTAGGTGTGGACCAAATTCCTGGTTCATTTTTTAACAATTTTTTAGTTATATATTAGAAAACCCTCTGATTTTTCAGAGGGTTTATATTTTAATCTTCATCTTCATCTGGATCAAGCTCATCATAACCACCACCAGTATCATTTAAGAGTTTATTTGCATAAACTTCACTCTGTCTGTTTGATAATTTACCATTATTGTCGTTAAGATAACAAAGAGTATCTAAATAAGGATACTCACCATTATAACTTCTTTTTAATTGAACTACATAAACTGGGCTTTTTGATTCAGAGCCTCGAACAGCGGTAAAGTCTTGTGAAGAGTTTTGAGATTTCTTAGCCCACCATCCATTAGCTTCAGCGTATTTCTTAAATAATTCTTCATCAGATGAATCAATTGTATAGATTCTATCCATAAAAATATCTCCTGAGGTTGTTGTCCAAAGAATAGCTCTTCCAACAATCTTATCAGATTTAAAAACACCATCTACAATCTGTCCTTTATCAGACCATTTAACAACCATCTTACATACTTCTGGATTATCTCCATATATCTCAAGCCAACTTGAATCAGCCTCAGACATACAAGAGTTACCTAATGTGCC
>Ga0214923_10002702_pt1 | contig 23192 bp, 22 predicted proteins | sample LL1510_MetaG_FD_177993 | JGI IMG/M metagenome (GOLD analysis project Ga0214923, IMG submission 177993) | Freshwater microbial communities from Lake Lanier, Atlanta, Georgia, United States - LL-1510 | ecosystem: Environmental > Aquatic > Freshwater > Lake | place: USA: Georgia | collected...
ATGCTGCCATGGCGGCGTAGAGCCATTTTATCAACCGGCTGCCTTTTTAGCCGCGGCGGGTGACGTTCGCTATGACAGGTTGCCTGGTGAGCCGCATTTATTGGCCGTACGCTCTCGTGACGGTGCGATTGATGATGAAGATCGCAAGGAGCACTACACGGGACAAGGCTTTCAGTGGAGTGATGTTACGGGAAGATCAGATTGTGGGGCTACCGTGCCTCCGTTCGTCTCTTCTTCTGTGTTAGACTTTAGTGATGTTTTTGGCGTGCCCCAGCCGCAGTGGCTGTTGAACGGTCGGCGCGATGGTGCCGGCTTCAAGGCAAACATTGAAGAGGTAGCAAGCTATCTTGCCAGCCGTGGGTTGAGAAAAATGATCCGCGGGCATCAAGACCAGGGGTATTGCTGCAAGTTGGTTCAAGAGGGCATGGATGAGTTGTGGTGGTGGCAAGAGCACCCCGCGTGCAAAGACCGGGTGGCCGAGGCTCTCGAGCATGGGTTACCATTTGCAGATATGCCTGACTGCATTACCCTCACGACGGCGGCAGAAGGACGCGGTACCAACAGCGAAGGGTATGGCGTACTTGATGCAACAGGGGCTTACGAGGACTGGCGCTTTTTTATCTATGAAAACATTTTTGAAACGGCCAATGCAATTCGCAGAGATGGCAAATATCTGAAAATTGACCTTTCTGAGAGCGGTGATGCGCTTTTATACACCTGGGTTACTTCGCAGCGTCAGGCAGGCCTAACCTCGCGGGCAGCCCCTGCGCTCTTCCAAGTCAGAAAGCCTTTCTTGCGCCCGGTAGAAGCGTGGATTGAGTAAGAAGCTAGAAAAGCGGCTTTTTAAGGCCTTTTTTGCTTCGGTGTGTGCTGTGTGTACAATACACAGCGGTTTGTGTCTGGCTCCCTGCCAGACGGGAATACAGGGAAATAAATAGAGAGGTTTTTATGAATACGAGAAAAACAGGCGTCCTAGCCGCGCTCCTGGTGGGTGCGGTGTTGATGGTATCAGGTGCTGATACGGTCTATGCTGCCGAGAGCACGTATGCAGGCTCTGCTTGCTTGAACCTAATCCCGACAAAAGAGCTGGTGGAACTAAAGAAAGAATGGTTGAGGCTTGTGCGTGCCGCACCTTCTTCAGACGACGGGTTGTGTGAGATAAGGGACTTTTTGGCATCGCGTATATTACCTCTCTCACCTCCCTATAGGTGCTATCTGCTTGATGGAGAGGGCATCGGAGGGCAGTCCGCAGGTTTGGATTACTTCATTTTTAAATACGGAAGTAGCGCCCTGGGTTGTGAGGTCTTGAGAATGTTGATCAACGCTGGTGCTAAGGTTAAGGGCCCTGAAAGTATTTCTCCGCTGAGGACGGCGATTGACTGGGACAATACGGCTGCTGTCCAGATGCTTCTGGAGGCCGGAGCTGAAGCGGATATCCCCCCTTCGGCTCACATACACGCGTGGGCGCCTCTTCATTACGCCGTTTTTTTCGCCTGTCCAGAAATCATCAACCTTCTGATCAAGCATGGTGCTGATGTGCACAGAGAGACTGAGGGCATAAGAGCATTCAAGTCTACGAAATATAGGGATCTGAAATTCGGTACAAGATTCAGGGGTTCCACGCCCCTCAACTTGGCCGTCCAAGCAAATCACGTCGGCGCCGTTGAAGCGCTCATCGATGCCGGTGCAGATATTGAACGGGCTGATAGTAGGGGCAAGAAACCGCGCGACTTTGTCCGTACCGATGGCACGACGCATCCTCGGATTGCGGAGCGTGTCGCGCCGCGACCAAGTGTTGCTGAGCAACGAGGTGACGCAAGTGTCTATGCTGATATGAGTGGTCAATACACAGAAATGAGCAGCTGGAAGCATCCTGCTACTTAAACAATGTCTCTTATTCGATAACAATGCTGCAAAGGGAGGGCACGCTGCCTTCCCTTTTTCGTTGGATGCCACGGTCTTTGTACCTTAAACCCTATCTTTTTCCTCTTTTCATTCGCTAGAATAAAATAAATGGAAAATGGAGGGGTTTTACGGTGGTTTCCGGTATTTTTTCCCGCTTTCTTCACTATACTTGCCTGCTGGCATGTTTTGCCCAGCAAAGCGTTCTTTTTGCTAGCGCATCAACGCCGCTGCCGCGGGCCAGCACGCGGATGCCTCCAGCATGGGCTGCGTCGGTGCCAACGCGTTTTTATACAAGTGATGACCTTGCGTCGGTGCAATCTTTTGCCGACGCCCTTTTTAAGACGCGTGCTGAGGGAGTTTTTGACCATCGGGAGGATGCCAACGGCTACATGCAGGAAAAACTGCAAGGCAGTGAGGCGGCCCGTTACAACCGCATCATACTTGCAAGCGATGCTCTGCAGGAGCAATTTGAGGCGTACAATAAAGCGATTAGCGACAGCGCATTGCTCACGCCGGAAGCATGGCTTGAACCTCGCCGCATGATTCAGCGCTTTAGCTGTGGGGCGGCCAGCCCGCATGAACGCTTTGTACAAAAGACCATAATTCGCAACGCAGGAAATGTGCCCCAAACAGTTATTTTCATGGGCGATTTGCATGGGAGTGTGCACGCACTTTTGCGCAATTTGCTCGTGCTTCTGCAGCTTGGCTACCTGAAAGACGATTTTTCCCTTGCTGAAAACACGCATCTCTTTTTCTTGGGCGACTTGGTTGACCGGGGCTTGTATGGCATAGAGACAGTGTATACCATCCTGCGTTTGAAAAATGCGACGTGGAATCGCGTTCAGATTGTGCGAGGCAATCACGAAGATGCCAATATCACTGCCCATTACGGTTTTGATGCAGAGATCATGTCAAAATACGCGGGGCCAGAACAAGAGGGCATGGGACAGGAAGTGCGTAATTGGTGCAATCACTTCTTTGCCTCGTTGCCAAGCGCCATTTTTCTTGGGTTTCATGATGCAGCTGCAAATCAGCTGTTATTTGCCCAATGTTGTCATGGCGGGATTGCGCCGTCGCATAATCCGCTGCCCCTGCTAACCGCATCTCCTGACGTTCGGTTTGCGGCGGTGGGGTATATAAGAAATCCAGACGGGATTCTAGATTTTGCTAAACACTATGAAATGAATGACGTGGGTTGCGTAGCTGAGCAAGTGTGCTTAGGTGCCTACCAAACCATACGCCCAGACTATCTTGATGGCATAGACTGGGTAAAGGGCCGTGGCACGCATGATGCCGCTTCATACATCATGCACCGTGATGATGTGACCAAGTGTTTACACGCCTTTGGCCTGACTATGTTGATTCGTGGCCACCAGGACACGGGCTCCGCGTGCAAGGTGTTGGTCGATGGTTCCCCAGCGCCTGTTTCGTGGCGCTTGCATCCAGCGTTTACCGCAATTACCCCGGTTCAGTTTTTTGAGCAAGGGATCTCGCTTGCTGATGCGCCTAACTGTATTACGCTTACAACGGCGGCCGAAGGACGAGGCCTGCCGAATGAAGGCTTCATGGCCATTAGGTTTGATAATGATCTGGCTGCCTCGCGATTGGTGGTATACGAGCCCTCCTTGGTGCCAAATTGTGACCCCTCCGCAGAGGAAGCTGCTGAGGGTGGAACGAAGGAGCGTTTGACTGAAGGCTGTATTCGCGAGCGTGTGGGGCGCTTTGTTTCCTGCAAACCTCTTGCGCTGCCCTCGCCGGCAACACCTAGCATAACCTATCCCTCTATGCCGAACTTGCAGTCTGAGTTGCCTGAAGGAGAGCTTGCAACGCCTGCTCGCTGGCATGAGTCTGAGGCGGAGGCCGGCCTGATAGGGTTTGAAGGTTTCGCTTCGCCAGCAGAGCCTGTAGGTCCTGCCGGGGAGGCGCGTCCGTTAGACTTTGGCGCCGGCAAAGTTCAGATTCCTTTGTCGCAGGGGCCGCCAGAACCAGCCAGGGGTGCGCGATGAGGATGAGGCTTGCGCTATGCGCCATGCTTTTGTGGGGAGGTGCGGTTCAACCTCGCGCTGAACGCTATCTTATCGATCCATTACCGGCTCAGACCGATGTCACGTGCGCTTGGCCTTGGGAGGATAAGGACGAAGATGGCTTGCTCATAAAACACCCCACGCTTTCAAACTTTGCTGACGCGGTAGTACGCAGTCTGTATGAATTTGTTAACCCCAGCATGGTTGCAGGCATCGATGCAGCGCTTGCAGCCCACCTATTCCAGGAGCAGTGTGAACGGCATAGGCAGCAGAAGCGCTGGGTGAGTCCGGTTTTGCTCGCTGATCACCTAGTTACGTATCTGGATCGCTGCTATCAGGAATTGAAACAGAGCTCCTGGCTTGGCAACCGTGCTTTGCCCTGGGCGGCGCTGCTAGGGCGCAAGGAAAAAGGGTACCTGGATCTTGCCCCAGGTGCTGCGCGTGCAAAGACATACTTCATTGAAAAATTACTGTTGCCGCAGGGGGCACGTGTGTTTGTTATGGGAGATTTGCACGGCAGCATTCACAGTTTGATGAGCAACTTGGCAGATCTGCAGGCTAAAGGCATTTTGGATGATGAGTGGAAGCTGCAGGATCAGCAAACGCATATGCTCTTTTTGGGCGACTTCACCGGTGTTGGGCACTACGGGGTTGAAACATTGTATGCCCTCTTGCGGTTAAAATTGCAGAACTGGGAGAACGTGCACTTGGTGCGCGGTAACCACGAAGATCCGCAAGGGGCTTTGCAGGATGGTTTTTACAAGGATGAGCTGTTGGTCAAGTACAGCAATATTGATGCTAAAACTATTCATAATTTGTACGCGCGCCTCACCAACACCTTGCCGCAAGCGTTGCTCTTGGGCGGGATGCAGCCTGATGGGTCGATTGCTTACACCTTGTGCGTTCATGGTTGTTTTGAGCCGTATCACGATCTGCTTGCGTTGCAAAAGCATGCAGCAGCGCGGTTTGAACGCATCGACCACAGCTACGACCGCTGCCCAAGTCAGTTGCCCGTGCTAGACAACGAACATGATGAAAAGGACCCTGGGCTGTTAAGTCCGGAGGCATGGCAGAAAAAAGGTAAAAGCTATGTTCCTCATCGCATTGGGGAGGGCTATGCCTGGTCGGATGTATGCGGGTTTAACGAGGTGAAAAAGGATGGCACCCTGGACCTGCTCTCGGGCATTGATGTGAAGAGTCATATGAAGGTTTGGGCGCTCAATGGTAAGCACTACGGGCGTGGCTTCATGCTTGGGATGGGTGATTTGCAGTATTTTATGTCTGGCAACAATATCAGCGCCGTGCTGCGTGGTCATCAGGATATGCTTGCGTGTTGCAAAGTGGTGGTCCCGGGGCGGTACGCCCTTGTGCCGCTTAACGCTCAGTGCGGAGCAGATGGGTTGATCTCAGCGGCATTGATGCAACAAGGAATGGCGTTGGGCGCGTTTGTTCCCTGTGTCTTTACGTTTGCTACGGCTGGTGAGGGACGTGCACCTGCAACAGAGGGATACGGGTGCTTGACGGTGCTAGGAGCGGTAGACGAGTGGCTGCTCCAGGTGTTTGAGCGCAATTTGGTTGGCATTCCCGCTTTCTGGACGGAAGAAAACAAGGCCGCTGTGGAGCGGGCAACGAGCGCACGTCATGGTAAACGAGGCGCCCAGAACCTGCTGCGTAGCGGCCTTTTGAAAAATTAAATGTGTCCTATTTCCGTCTCTTTTTTCTTGTGCATCTGATCGGTTTTTTCAATAAACTGATCGGTGATTTTTTGCAACACGTCGTTCAGTTTTTTGCAGAAATCTTCAGAGACAAGTTTTTTCTTTTCCGCATCGCGCACTTCATTTTGGAAGTCTTTGCGGACATTACGGATGCCGACCTTGGCCTCTTCTGTTTTTTTGCCAAGCAATTTGACCAACTCATCGCGGCGTGAAGCGCTCATCTGTGGCAGCTGTAAGCGGATGATATTGCCATCGTTGGCTGGCGTTAACCCAAGCTCAGATGCAGCAATCGCTTTTTCAATGTCAGCAATAATGCTTTTATCCCAAGGCTGTACGGTCAGCAGACGCGCGTCAGGTGCAGCAAGCGTAGCGAGCTCGCGCAGGCTCATCATTTGGCCGTAGACATCAACTTTGATGTTTTCTAGCAGCGCTACCGAGGCACGGCCCGTGCGGACGGCCGCCAGCTCGCGTTCGTAGTGCTTGAGTGGCTTGTCCATGTGCTCTTTGAGCAAGGTTTCAAAACTTTTTACGTCGCCTTCTTGAAATGCAATATCAATCATGAGTTGTTCTTTCAGTTAGTAATCGTACTGCCGTAGTTCGGTTCTTGCAGGGCGCGCATGATGCCATCCGCAGCATGGAGGCAAACTACCTTAATGGCAAGATTGTTTTCCTGTGCCAGCACAAGCGCAGTGGCGTCCATAATGCCTAAGCGCTGGTGTAGGGCGTCGGCATACTGAACGCGTTCTAGCCGCACTGCATCAGCGTGCTTGCGTGGATCTTTATCGTAAACACCATCTACATTAGTGGCTTTAATAACGGTTGTTGCACCAACCTGCAGCGCGCGGATAATCGCCGCTGTGTCGGTTGTTACAAACGGTGCACCGGTGCCACCAACGAAGATGAGCGGCCTGCCGTCTGCCTGTGCTCGGGCAATGGTTGTTGGTTCGATTGCTTCAGCAGCTCCATAAATTCTATGGGGTGCGACAACAAGCGCATCAAGTCCCTCTTGCACCATGAGTTCTTTTAAGATCAGGCCATTAAGCACCGTCGCATGCATGCCAACGTAATGTGCCGCCTGCGGACGCATCTTCAGACTGGCGCCTTGGATGCTCCCGCGGAAAAAGTTACCGCCGCCAATCACAATGCTGACATGGTGCGCGGTGGTAATGTGCGTGAGCTGCTTAATAAAGAGGCGGGCAGCGTCGGAAGACAGCTGCCCGTTGTGATCATTAAAAACTTCGCCGCTCAGTTTAATTAGAACAGGCTTGAGCATGATCTAATCCGCTGATTAGCGGCCAATAGCAAAGCGCTTAAATTGCTTAACCGTGACCTGCATGCCCGTTTCTTTGGCCGCTTGGTCAACATATTGTTGCACGGTTTGCTTGTCGTTTTTGATGAATGGTTGGTTCATCAAGCAAGCATCTTGGTAAAATTTAGCAATTTTGCCTTCAACGATTTTTTCAATGACGTTGGCAGGCTTACCGCTTGTTTGCATTTGCTCCAAGGCAAAGGCGCGTTCTTTTGCAAGCACCGCTGGATCAAGCTCTTCAGGGCGTGTGCATACCGGGTTGGTAACCGCAATTTGCATGCAAACGTCTTTTGCAATTTGCTTGAGCGCATCGGTGTGTGTGCTTGCTGGTTTGTCGGTGGTTAGTTCGACCATAACGCCTACGGTTGAGCCTGGGTGGATGTACACGTTAACCAAACCATTGCCGGCAACTTGAAAGCGCGCAAAGCGGTTCAGTTTGATGTTTTCGCAAATTTTAGCGATCAACTCATCCAGCTGGTTTTTAACAGTCAAGGCGCCATCTGCAGATTTGTCCCACAGTTCGTCCAAACTTGCTGGGTTTGCTTGTGCTGCTGCTTTAGCGGCATTGATAGCAAACTCTTTCATAGCCTCGGTATTTGCAGAAAAATCGGTTTCGCAAGCGGTCTCAACCAGCACACCAACGGTATTGTCAGCGTTTACAAAGCTTTCTACGCGGCCGTGGTTGGTGACGTTGTCAGCACGCTTTGCAGCAACAGCAGCGCCTTTTTTGCGCAGAATATCAAGTGCAGCGTCAAAATCGCCATTAGCCTCTTCAAGCGCCTTTTTGCAATCCATCATGCCCACTTGGGTTTTATCGCGCAGTTGCTTTACAAGGTCCATGCTGACGGCAGCCATAAAAATCTCCTGTCTGTAAATATAAAAACTGGGTTTAATGAAGATCTAGTCTGCCAAAATTGCATAATTTTACAACTCTTGGCTCTGCGGTCGCTATTTCTTGTCCGTTTATCGGATTGGTGCCCTGCGTGCAAGCTGCGGATAATAGACGTGTTGGGGCGGGCTTAAGATTGTATCGCACAAACGTCGCGCCTCTGCCAGCATTGCCTCGCCACCCGCCACGTGGACGGCTAGGCGTGCCACGTTTTCTAACGCCGGTTTTACGAAGGCTCTATCAGCATTTGATTTGATGCGGTCGGCCAGGAGGCGCAGAATTTTTACAAATGCTTCCAGGTCGTTGTGGACTGCGATAGTGGTAGTGTCCGTGCTGGCTTCTGGATGAGGCCTTATGGTGGGATTGTAGGTCTGCATTTGATATATGGCCAGATCGAAAACCATCTGTAGAAGAGGGTCGGTGAGCATAGTGTCACACTCTAGAAGTACAATGGGCGCGTTACAGTGTGGCCAGCGTTTGGGATTCACGTCTGTTTGCAGCTTTATGATATCATTGAGCGAAATGATGGCTTGCAGGTTCTCCCGTTTGTTGAGCAAAGTTATAAGGTCGGTAAGTGCTTGCCATTCCGCTTCCATGTCTTCAATGCGGATATTGTTTATCTGGATGCTTGCGATTAGTGCATTGTATGTCTTTCGAAGTTCTTCCTTTGCCTTGTCTTCATGTGTGTTGATGGCATCATCGGCAAACATTAGCAGGTCGTGAATGAGGTGCACGGTTACGACTACTTTTTGTGCATCTGGTGAAGTACTGATTTCCTGGTAAGGGGCATTTGCTGGCGTAGGCTTCTCGCGGCGGGCGAACCCTGCTAGAACAGCAGCAACCTCGGCACGGAACGCAGGGTCTTCTGGTTGTGCTGCGGTAAAGGCTGCAGCTGGGTCGTCATAAAAATAACCAAAATCTTCCAGCGGTGTTGCCGCGTGCAAGCTGCTTGCCAGCAAGAGTGTGGCAAAGAGGTAGTGGAATAAGCGGTTCCAGGTGTTGATGGTCATGAGCGTCTCCAGGATTTCTTATTACTCGGGGATGTCTGGTAGGTGATGGTTAGCGGTTACCTGCCCTAGGTCTGCTATCATAGCAGCAACCTCTTGATTCAGCGCTTCAAGCTGGGCTGGTGTGTATGGCAGCTGAACAATATATGATGGTTCTCCTCCTGGGGGTGGCAAGCCAGGGCCGACTGCTTCTCCGCCCGGGGGCACATGAACTGCTGCTGGTAGCACTGGGGTTGCCAGCAAGCCGCTTAGGGTAATGACTAGTGCAAAAGACATAAAGTTTTTCATAACGAGTCCTGTGGTATGAGAAAGGCCATTAAGCGCGTTGCTTTTTGTGTGGTCGAGCTGTCGGAGCGTCTGCGGTAGTTTTTTTTAGGTTCCATCTTGCTAGTAATTTGTTTTTTTCGTGTTCCAGATCCTCCAGGGCTTCAGGATGTTTTTCTTGTAGATCTGTGGATCTTAGCAGGGCATTGGCTTGTGCTAGGTACACCCAGAGTTCGGCCGGATTTTCTAGCTTGATATACTGAGCCTCAAATGCTTTCCATTTGATGTATCGTGGGCCGGGTTCAAACTCTAAAGGGGTCCATATTATGCATAATTGTTTCTGTCTAAGAGAATCATCCTGTATATCTGTGCGAATGCCTGGAGTTGCTGCTTGAGAAGTAATTGATGTTGGTGTTTCTTCGCTGAAGAACGCTTCCAAATTAAAAAAAGAATCAACGTTCATATCAAGCTGGTTTAGCTCCTGATCTGCTGGATAAATACTGGTTGCGATTGAAAGACAGGCGAGCATCACTGGTAGCAGCTTCACCGTGTCGCCTCCTCATTATTGAACAGTGCAATTAAGTCATCGCCGTCGGCAGGGTCACTGTGTGGTGCGGATGGCCGGCGAAAGGATAAGATCTCCAGTAGATGTTGATTTTCGCCGAATGAAGTCGTGCATGGAACAGAGCCGGCAATATAAAACGCCCTATTGAAAGTTGCTTGCCAGCCCCTCAGCAAATCGCTCATTCTTTGGCAGAATTGCTGAACCTCATCCCCGTTTTTTAGCGGTAGCTCTTTACTCTGCGCGGAAAGGTCATCAAACATGTTGCACACAGCTTCGATTTTGAGTTTACAAAGCTCAGGGAATGAATCAGGGTCAAGGATGCCGGCTTGGTAGAGCCTTATGCATTCTTTTCTCATTTCACATGCCTCTTCAAAGTCTTTTGCCCACGCTATGCATTTCTCGTTCTCCAGGCTGGGTGAAGCGCCAAAAGGACCGCTTGCCGCCTGCGCGTTGTTGAGTAGCAACAGCGTAGTTGCAAGTAAAAAACAAAGCTTTTTCATAATTTCAAACCTCCACTATGCAATTCAGATAGTAAACGCTATTAGTAAATACGATTGTACCATGTGCTTGATAAAGCGGCAAAAAGGGGCTCAAAAGTGGCGAAACGATGATTTTGTGGGTTTTTAGGGGCTAGGGGCCGCGAAAGGGGCAGTTTTCACGCTCGCAGAAAGTGCGCAAAAAGGTTTTCCCCACTATTCTTTTGACAAAAGTCCCTTGAAAAAGTAGTCTTATCAGGCGTTTAACGCTAAAAAAGCTAAAAATTACATATGCGTGTTGCTTGCTCGCAGCCAAGGCCCTACTGCCTCTCTGGTCACAGCAAGAGCCTCTGAGGAGTTTAAGTATGCCAGTTCCAAAACGGAAATTATCCCGTAAACGTCGTGATCAACGCTCTGCTAATAAAGGCTTAGAGCCAAAATCCCTTGCCGCTTGCCAAACATGCCAAGCGCCGAACATGCCTCACCAAGTGTGCCGTGAGTGCGGTTACTACAAGGGCACCAAAGTGCTCAGAACCAAGGTAGACCGCATGTACACACGTGGCCAAGCACGCGAAGCATTGGCTGCTAGCCGTGGCGCAGCGATGGCCCCTAAGGCCCCAGCTGAATCAACTGGTGCTGGTGAAGGCGCTGCAGAGTAAGCTGCTTACTATTGCTGATGAAATTGAACACCGCTTAAGCAACGCTCCGAAGGGGGCCAGCTAGGCGGTGTTTTTTGTTAACGCAGCTATTTGAAAAAGGAGTATGACCTATGATCGCGATTGACGTAATGGGTGGGGACCGCGCCCCCCTTGTGGTTCTGCAAGGCGCGCTGGCAGCAGCGAGCAAAGGTATTCCTGTGCAGTTGCACGGTCCTGAGGAAGTAATTGTGCCTTGGTTGCAAGCGCATGCACCTCGTTGGCAGCAGCTCCCCATTTCCATTGCCAAGGCCGACGAGGTCATAGCAATGGATGAAGAGCCCGTATTTGCTGTGCGCAAAAAGCCCGGATCATCATTGGTCAAGGCTGTACAAAGTGTTGCGACGGGGACGTGCCGTGCCGCGCTTTCTGCCGGTAATTCAGGTGCCTTAATGGCAGCATCAGCTCTAGTCATAGGACGCCACACGGGCGTTGAACGCCCAGCTATTGCAGGGTATTTGCCTACCACGCAGGGCGTAGTTCTTGCGCTTGATTTAGGGGCAAACACGGAGTGCCGTCCGCACCATCTGGTGCAGTTTGCGCATCTGGGCACAGCGCATGCTCGCGATGCGATGGGCATTGCCAATCCGCGTATCGGCTTACTCTCGAACGGTCACGAAGAAGGTAAGGGCAGCCAGTTAGGAAAAGAAGCTTTTGTTCTGCTCAAGCAAGAGGCGGGCATTACCTTTGTTGGCAATGTTGAGCCATACGACATTTTGGAACACAAAGTTGATGTGGTTGTGTGTGATGGCTTTGCAGGTAACGTGATGCTAAAGACGCTTGAAGCTACCGTAGATTTAATCAAACGTTGGCATCCATCCATAGCCAACGATCTTGATCAGCAGCTGAGTCATAAACAGTTAGGCGGCGCCTTGCTCCTCGGGGTGAAAGGCACCGCGATTGTTTGCCATGGCAACTCTGATGCAAAAACTATGGAACAAGCAATTACGTTTGCCTGGGATGTTTCGCGCAACAACAAGTAGCGCCAAGCCTTGGTATACAAAAATGCGCCATTCGGTATGCTACTGGATGAATAAGCTGGTTTATGATCCTTTCAGGAGAGCTTTATGAACTTATCGTTTGATACCCTTAGCTCATTACTCGATGTCTCGTTTGACAAAGCACTCGCCTACAAAAAACAGATAGGCTTAGGCCTTGCTGCTGCGGCAGCAATCGCGCTTGGCGCCACCGCGTTTCATTGGTACTGGACCTGGGCGCAAGAAGCTGCTCAAAAGACCTTCTTTGAAGTGCAGCGTTATTATGAAGCTCCTGTAGGGACGCGTAAAACCTCAGTCATTAACAACGAAACGGTTGAATACGCTTCGGCCCAAGACAAGTGGGCTACCGTTGCCTCGCAGTACGAGCGTGCCTACAACGAGCACAAGCGTGCTGGTATAGGTCCAATGTTCCGCGTGTATCAAGCAGAAGCGCTAGCAGTTCAAGGCAAGCACGACGAAGCGATTAGTATGCTTGAAGGCGTGACGCGCGACATTGCAAGCCGCGAAGTGCAAGATTTTGTGAAGCTGAATTTGGCGCTTATGAAGCTTGACAGCAAAGAGCAAGCAATGCAGAAAGAAGGCTTGAACGCGCTTAAAGCGATTGCTGAAGACAGCAACGGCAGCGCTCATGAAGCTGGCCTCTACTACTTAGGTTATTTCCATTTTATGCAGAACGATCTGGCGCAAGCGAAAAATTATTGGCAGCAACTGATGGTTAAGTACGGCATGAAAGATGACCGCAATCAATCAGGGCTTGCCGAGCTAACACGCGGCAAATTGAAGCTAATCAGCGCCGACTGGTAACTAATAAAAGCATACGAGGTACAGGTGAGCACAGTACGGGTGCGTTTTGCGCCATCCCCAACCGGGCATTTACACATCGGCGGTATCCGCTCAGCCATTTTCAACTGGCTGTTTGCACGACACAACAAGGGCACTTTTTTGCTGCGGGTAGAGGATACGGATGTCCTGCGCTCATCCCAAGCATACGTTGACTCTCAGCTTGCCTCCCTGGCGTGGCTTGGCCTGACGCCTGATGAACCCATAGTCTACCAGCTCAGTCGTCAAGAAGAGCACATAAAGGCCGCCCACCAGCTCGTGCGGGAGGGCAAGGCATACCTGTGTTTTTGCGAGCCGCGCGAAGCTGAGGAAGTGATCGAGGCCTTGGAGCATGGTCAGGGCTCAAAATACAGCGGAAAATGCAGAAATTTGCCCTTTTCTGAAGCAAATTTCGACAAAAAGCACGCAATTAGATTTAAATTGCCAAATGGTCAATTTAGTGTTAGTTTTGAGGATGTAGTCCTTGGTACCGTAGCGGTTGATGCGGATCAGCTTGATGATTTTGTCATTATCCGCCGGGACGGGACGCCGATTTACAATTTTTGCGTTGTGATTGATGACATTGCTATGCGCATAACCCACGTTATTCGTGGGCAGGACCACGTGTCCAATACCCCAAAGCAGGTGCTCTTGTACCAGGCCTTGGGGGCTCAATTACCGTTGTTTGCGCACATCCCCCTCATTCTTGGCCCCAACGGGGGCAAGTTGAGCAAACGGGATGCTGCTGTTTCGGTGGAAGAGTATCGGACACAGGGCTACCTGGCTGAGGCACTGTTTAATTATTTGGTGCGTCTTGGCTGGTCGCATGGCGATCGTGAGACGTTCACGCGCGAAGAAATGGTTCAGCTATTTACGCTGGAGCAGGTTGGTAAAAAAGGTTCGGTCTTTGATGTCAAAAAGTTGCAGTGGCTTAACGGGGTGTACCTGCGTGAGAGCTCGACAGATCATCTGCTGAAAAGTTTTGATCTGATGGGTGGCACGCATCGTGCAACCTTAGAGTCGCTGTGGACGGCAGATCAGTTAGCAGGGCTGCTCACACTCTACAAAGAGCGTGCGGTAACCCTGGTTGACTTGTACAGCGCAATCTGTACCCTTGCTACGCCGCCGGCTGCGTATGATGTTTCGCTCATTGCCAAGTGGCAGACTGAGCAGACGCGTCCTATGCTTCAGGCGTTTGCAGCGCAGGCTGCGACAATTTCCGTGTTTGATCATGCGGGATTGCAGGCATGCGCGCAGGCGATTTGCACACAATTTGACGCAAAGCTCGTTGCGCTTGCGCAACCACTACGTTTGGCGCTTACCGGTGGGACGGTAAGTCCAGGAGTGCTGGAAATAATGGCGCTTTTGGGTAAAGACCAGTCACTTTTACGTGTGCAGGCACTGTGCCATGCGCTTGTTTAAAAAGTGGATAACGTACGAGTGTGGAGGGCTTACTATGCCAGCCGAGAAAAAACTTAAGATTGGGATCGTATTCCCAGGTCAAGGTTCACAAGCCCTTGGCATGGGTAAAGATTTGTATGACCAAGAGCGTCTATTGCAGGAGTACTTTGAAGAAGCCTCACACTGCTTAGAGGCAAACTTGGTACGGTTGTGTTTTGCTTCATCAGATCGCGAGCTGCGTGAGACGGTGAATGCGCAAACTGCCATCTTCTCCCTGAGCGCATCTATTTTTGCTCTGCTCAAGGAAAAATACGGCATTATTCCTGATGTCGTTGCTGGTCATAGCTCGGGCGAATACGCAGCCTTGTACGCCGCTGGGGGCATTAGCTTTCCTGATGCACTGTACCTACTTAAAAAACGTTCGTTATTCATGGATGCCGCAACACAGCAGTATCCGGGCACTATGCTTGCAATCATGGGCGTGACCTATGATGAACTGGAAAAAGTCTGTCAAAAATATAATGATCCAGCGTCCAAAGAGCGCGTTGCCCAAGTGGTAAACTATAATGCGCCAGGACAGTTGGTAATCTCCGGTACCTTTGCAGAAATGGATGCTATTGCAGCAGAAATTAAGGCAATGGGCGGCAAGGTGATTCCACTCAACGTCGCTGGAGCGTTCCACTCGCGGTTAATGGAAGAGGCTGAAAAGCTTTTTGCCATGTACATGACCAAGGTTGATTTTAAAGACCTGGGCGTTCCGCTCATCAGCAACGTGCATGCTGAACCAATCAGAACCAATGAACAAATTAAACATTCCTTGGTCAAGCAGATGAGCTCGCCAGTCCTCTGGTGGCCGTCAATGCAGCACTTTAAAGATTGCGATATCATTATTGAAGTTGGTCCCGGTGGCAAAATGGCAAAGTTGCTCAAGCGTGAATGGCCTGAGAAAGAAGTTTTTCCAGTCTGTTCTGTGGCTGAGCTTCATGCACTGCTTGATCGCCTTGGCTTGAAGGTAGAAAAATCTGAACTCGCGCTTGATTTGGAAGAGGCGAGTGATCAGAGTGCCGCTAGCTAGAGCGATTTGCTCAGTCTGGACGACTTTTTTATTCTCTTATAAACTGTGGCTCCCGTTACAACGCAAGTGTTTTGCAGCACGTGAGGAGCTCACATGGCTATTCGTTTTGTTCTCTCTTGTTTATGTTCGTTTCTTCTTTCGGCTTCGTGTTTTGCAACAGCTGACCTGCCTCGTGAGTCGAGCCAGCCCCTCCCCATAGTTGCTCCTGCAGAGCAGGGCGCAGAATGTGGCATTTGTCTGGAGGCGATGAGCCCAGGGCAAGTGCAATCGCGGGCTTGTACTGAAGGCCACGTGTTTCATCAAGATTGTTTGAGCCCCTGGCTGCGTGAGCACGACACGTGCCCAACTTGCCGCGCTCATTATCCTCCACTAGAAGAAGCGCGAGAGGATGTTGCAGTGCCGCGTGATTGGACAGTGGTAGTGATCTACTGGCGTTCATGCGGGTTACAGGCGTGGGCAGATAATCTGGCGCGCTTGATTGCATTAGAAGATGAGTGGCGCGTGGGCGAGTACTTTGCCGCGTGCTGTCGCCAGCTTGCCTTGCATGCGCGGCGTTGTCAGCAGGCCCATACCACAAGCCGTGCGCGTCGTGGTCGTCGTTTAGCAATTGTTCATTGAGTGGCAGGAAAAAACGTTATGCAGCATTGTGTGGTTACCGGAGGCGTGCGCGGTATTGGGCGTGCCGTGGCGAACGAATTGTTGAAGCGCGGTGCACGTGTTGCAGTGCTCGATTGTTTGACTGCAGATGATCCTGCTGTGCACGATCTTATTGCTCAAGGGGTGCTCTACCAGCAGGTCGATATTGCATCTGCACAAGCGGTCGCTGATGTTTTTGCGGCCCTGGATGGCAAAGGTTTTATTCCGTCGGTGCTTGTTAACAATGCTGGCATTAGCAAAGACGCCCTGTTGTTGCGTTTGCAGGAGCACGACTGGGACCGCGTGTTGGCGGTGAACCTGAAAGGTACGATGCTTTGCAGTCAGCAGGCGCTTAAGCGCATGATCAAGCAGCCGATAAGCTACATTATTAATCTCAGTTCAGTGGTTGGCCTGCATGGTAATGCTGGACAAGCTGCTTATGCAGCAAGCAAAGCTGGCATTATCGGCTTGACCAAGTCGTTGGCACAGGAGTATGCAGGGCGCAATGTTTTGGTAAACGCGATTGCACCAGGTTTCATTCAAACAGCGATGACCGATCTCCTGCCTGAAGCTGTTAAGCAGAAGGCCTTGGATCACATTCCGCTCAAGCGCTTTGGTTGCGCGCAAGACGTCGCGCAGTTGGTTGCTTTTTTGACTTCAGGAGAAGCTGATTACATAACCGGTCAGGTGATCTGCGTCAGCGGGGGCATGTAATGTTTGTGGAGGTGCACTGCGCTAGAATTAATCTGAATTTTGACAATTATGGCAACCTAGTTATCATGAATACCTCGTCAAAATGAGGCTTTACAAGGAGATACATTATGTCGTTCAACAGAGAAGATACGCTGAGCAAGGTAGTAGGCATTATCGCGGAAAAGCTGAGCCTGCCTGCAGCAAACATTACCGAAGCATCGACCTTTAAAGAACTGGGTGCTGACTCGCTTGATATCGTTGAAATTATCATGAGCTTTGAAGAGGCCTTTGGTATCGAGATCAAAGATGAAGATGCGGAGAAAATAAAGACCGTAGGACAAGCAGTTGATTTGATCCACGGCGCGCGCACTAAGTAACACCAAAGAAGGGGAAGAGGGGTACATGAAGCATCGTGTAGCAATCACCGGTATTGGCTTGGTGACACCGGTAGGCCTTACCACGCAAGCGACTTGGCAGCAGTTATTACAAGGTCAAAGCGGCCTTGGTCCTCTGCCTGAAGAATACGGCTTACACGACTATCCAGTCCGCGCTGTTGGCCTGGTAAAGGGTGAGCAGGAACTCTTGAGCACGGTGCTGCCCACAAAATATCACAGCCGTACCGAGCGCTTCAGTCAACTTGCGCTGCTTGCTGGTGCGCAAGCGATGCAGCAGGCTGGGTGGAGCAAGGATGTACCTACAGACCGCTATCGCTTTGGTTCTTATGTTGGCGTTGGCGTGGGGGGGCTTGAAGGCATCGCGCAAGCAGCCCAGGATTTTGCGCAGGGTGGGCCTAAGCGTGTTAATCCCTTCGTTATTCCCAAAATTATTACCAGCATGGCGGCTGGGTGGCTTTCTATGCAATTCAACTTGCAAGGCCCCGCATTAGCAACCGCTAGCGCTTGTGCTTCCAGTGCAGATGCGCTTGGTCTTGCATTCCGTGCTATTCGCGATGGTTATGCAGACTACATGCTTGCAGGTGGCAGCGAAGCTTGTGCCATTCCTCTGACCGTAGCAGGCTTTGGTAATATCCGAGCACTGTCTACCTGGCAGGGCGAGCCCGCAGCGGCTAGTCGTCCGTTTGATGCCAACCGTTCCGGCTTTGTGTTGGCTGAAGGGGCAGCAATGCTCGTGCTTGAACGCCTTGAGGCTGCGCAAGCGCGTGGGGCAACCATTATTGCAGAAATAGTGGGGTATGCAGCCACGGCAGATGCGTATCATTTGACTGCAATGCATCCAGAGGGGCAGGGTGCTATTGCTGCGCTACAGTTGGCACTTGCTGATGCAAACATCAGCCCAGAACAGGTGGGTTACATCAATGCGCATGGCACCGCAACGCCCATGAATGATGCACAAGAAACAATGATTCTGAAAAAAGTGTTTGGTGAGCATGTGCTGCCGGCGCGTCTTGATCACGCGGTGGTGAGCAGTACCAAATCAATGACGGGCCACATGCTGGGCGCTGCAGGTGCTGCTGAAGCAGCATTTTGTGCGCTAGCTTTGCGTGACCAAATGGTACCGCCAACTATCAATCTAACCACTCCTGATCCGGCCTGTGATTTAGATTATGTTCCCAACCAAGCCCGCCAGCACGGGCTTGATTACGCAGTTTCCAACTCTTTTGGGTTTGGCGGCAGCAATACGGTACTCGTACTCAAGCGTGCGCAGTAGGACGTTGGTCCTGCAAAAAAAAGGGCCGCGTACAAAGACGCGACCCCTTGCGATGTATGAAGCGTTTTAGCCTTAGAAAGAAATGCCCAGCTTGCCCCAGAGCGCATACTGCTCAATGTCCGCATTGGACGTGGCGATTTCGTATGAAGCGCCAATGCCCATCGAGAGCATATTTTTACCGTAGAAGTTGCAGGTATAGCCAGCACCAGCAAAGAGCTTGTGGGTAAAGAGCGCTGGAGTAATCACGCCGTCCAGATCCAATGTGTCGCGGGTGATGATGAGCGATGGATCTTGAGCGTTGTTACCAACAGTTGTGGTAAGCCGTGCTCCTGCTGGCACATTGTAGTTTGCTTTTATCAAGCCGTATGTGCTCTCTGCACCAAACGAGTTCAGATGCACACTTTCTGCGTCACGCCAGAATGGATTGTAACCAACGTCGATAGTGAATTTACCGCTGTTAAAGCTCAAGGCAGCAAGCATATCCAGCTGGTGGCCAGGTTTCACGGCGAGTGGCACGGTGCTGATATTGGCTAGGGGAAGGAGCGGTGTTTGTTGAGGTGCGCCAAGCTTACCGACCAAGAAGTATTTGGATGCGTTGGTGCGGTCTACCAAGCTGAGCGTGCGTTGTTCATTGTTTTCAAACAGATACTTGTAGTGCGCTACTGCTTCAAAGCGGAGGGTGCCAACATCATTTTTCCAGACCTCAACGCCGCCATCCACCGTGGCTCCCAGGCCGAAGTGGTGCCCGTTGCCGATCACAGCCTCGAATACGTAGTCCCCGCGGACGCGATTGCCCGTTGGTACGGTGACATCAAGGCTGACAAATACGTGACTGCGCTGGGTGTGTACACACTTGTAACCAAGGCTCAGGTCAAGGTCAGCAAAGCCTGCTTTGCTGCGATGGCCAGCTGGAATGCGTGCTTTGCTAAGGCCAACTTGGTTTTTTGGCCCAGTTGCCTGCGCGTCATTGCCTTGGCCGGCAAAGAATTGACCAAGGGTTAGGTTGACGTTGTTGTTTTCAGTCACCTCGTTGGCAATTTGCATGCGCATCTTGCTTTCGACTTGCAGGGCCGTGGTGCCGGCGCGAAAGAACATGCCCTTGCAAGGAGTATCTACATCCTGAAACAGGTCAATGCGTGCGCCGTACTGTTGCAGCTCAGGCTTGAAGGAAATGTCTGCTGCAACGCGATAAGCTGCCGCGCCTCCGCCTGCGCCTAAATGGTCGTGAATGATCAGGGGTGCGTCAATCTCGTCCCCAGCAACGGCAGCAGGGCCGCCTGGATAAGCATTTTTCAGGCCAACTCTGAAAGAATTTTTGCCGTTGCCAATACCGAAGTACCGTCCCAGGTCAATGCCATTTTGTGACTGTTGAAAAAAGGGCGCGAAGTGCAGATTGGTGCGGATGGTATCTGGTTGGATTGGGTTCAAATGATGGTGCCAGGTGGTGTATTCAAGGGCAGCGTTGGTGTGCTGAGCGCGCTGCTTGAGCATGTTCTTATTGCTGTGATTATTAAACGCACGAGCAGAGACTGCACTGGTCGCCATAAGCGCCACAAGCAGGCTTGCAAGCACGCAAGACTTGTGAACCATTGAAGGATCTCCTTTCCTTTTCCTTGAGCAACGTTATCTAAAGGTACCCTCAGGCTAACGAACGCGGCTGGGCGAGGCAAGATTTTGGGTATAAACCAAAAGGTAGAGCAGATAGCTGAGCAATAAAAAAGGGACCGTGCAAAACACGGTCCCCAACGTTTCAGCGTTGCCAGCAGCGCTTAAGCAGCTGCTGGCTTAGCGTCTTTAGCGGCATCTTTTTTGTCTTTGTTGCCAGCTTTTGCTTTGCCAGCCTTGTGTCCCTTGCCGCCTCTGTGCATGCCAAGGCCACGGCCGCGGCGGTGCTTGCGCATGCCTTTTTTCATACCAGCTTTTTTGCCGGCATTCTTAACGGCCTTCTTTTCTATCTTTTCGACGTTCTTGGCAATCTTAGCCATGTCGCCGGTGTGTTGAGCTGCCATGTTCTTCATTTTGCTGTCAACGCGGCTATTGCTCTTGTGGCGAGCCATTTCGCTCTTGGCAGCTTTTTTGCCGATAGCGCGCTTGTTGCTGCCAGCTACACCCAGTGAGCTGCGCATTTTGCGCCAGTGGCTACGGCGACGGTTCATGCGCTTTGAACGCCACATGTCATTCTTGCCGTCTTTTTTGCCCTTAGCGCCTTTGCGGCCTTTTTTGCGCTCCTTGCGAGCCTTTTTGTCTTGCTTTGCGCCAGCCTTAGCATCTTTTACTTCGCTGGTTGCTGGTTTTGCTGCGTCTTTTTCGTCAGCAGCTACCAAGCCGGTGGTGCCCAGCGCGCAGATCATCAAGGCGCTTAGCAGCAATTGGCTTGAGACTTTGCTCAATATTGCCTTCATATATTCTCCTTTTAACCTTTACCCTCCACGGATGTCCGTGATAATCCTTTTTCTACTTTTAGCGTACCAAGGCTGCCAGAAAAAAAGGAAGAGTTTTTTGCTGTTTGGCAGGAGAAGCGGAGGGGGGGTGGAAAAAGGGCAAAGAAAAAGGGCCGGCATTGCTGCCGACCCTTTAAGCTTGTGAGAAGCTTGGTTAGGTGTTAAAGCTTTATTTAGAAGCCTACACCAACCTTAGCCCAAACGCCCCATTGCTCAAGAGCGCTGTTCTTGTTAGCCCACTCGTACTTAGCACCAAGGCCAAGTGCTACAGGGGTATCCCACTTTCTAAACACGTAACCAGCACCACCGTAGATGCTGTTGGTGAATTGTGATGGGGTTGAAGCTGCATCGGTGTCAAGGCTTGCCTTGCTAATCAATGCGGCTGTGCCAGCGGCAACACCACCTTCAGTTACGTTGTCAACACCAACCGTGAAGGCTGCACCAGCTGCGTTAGCAGCGAACTGTGTACCGAATTTACGAGAGGCAACAGCATATTGGTTATCGGTGAAGCTGTCTTTGATTTTCACTGATTCAGCTTCGCGGAAGTACATGTTGTAACCAGCATCAATGGTGAAACCGCCGTGGTTGTAGGTCAAACCAAGCACGCCATCAAGTTGGCTGCCTGGGGTAACGTCTACATTCAAGGTGGTGATGTTTGCTGCAGGTACCAAGCCATCAGGTGTTCCATCAGCTGCAATGTTTGCTCTGCCAGATTTGACGAGCAGGGTGTATTGGCCAAAGTTGTTATTCTTGAGACCGAGGGTACGCTTCTGGCTATTTTCAAAGAGGTAGCGGTACTTAAGCGCAAGCTTGAGCTTAAGGTTCTGCTCGCCGCTGCTCCATACATGAGCGCCTGCGCAGAAGTCGCCACCCAAGCCGAAGTGCTGACCGTTGCCAACCATTGGTTGGAACAGCCAAGCGCCATCAGCCTTGTTGCCGGTAGGAATCGTTACTGCTACGCCCAAACCAGCATGATACTTTGGTTTGTTCAAAAAGTGGTAGCCAAGCACGACGTCGATGTCAGCAACGCCTGATTCGGAACGCTTGCCACCAATTTTAGCGTTTGCAAGAGCAACTTGGTTGTTCATTGCTCGTGTTGTGTTGGCGTGGTTATGGCCTGCGCTTGTAGCTTCTGACTTCGAGTATGATCCATTAAGAAAATTAATCAGATTTTTGCCCGTGTCGGCAGCAGCAGCGGTAGCTTCTTTTACACCCAAGCGTGGGTCGTTTTCAACGTTGACTACAGGCAAATTAGCATGCAGGTAAAGCCCCTTGACTAACTTGCGCAAATCCTGATGGTAATCGAGTTGGAGGCCCCACACTTCTTGGCGTGGGTCTAAGGAAAGAGATGCGCCAGTGTTAGCCGCGACGGTTGCGTCACCTACCGCAGCGAAAGCAACGCCTTGAGTTACGCTGTGAATCATGTAGCCATAGTCAAAATCCGCTGTCGAAGCGTTAACAGCGGTTGCAGCGGCTGCAGAGGCTGCTGTTGGCAGTGCAACGGTGGACTTGTTCTTGATCAAGAAGTACTTACCTTGCTCTGAGCCGTTGGTCGACTGTTGCCAAAAGCCCGTTGCTTCAAACGTGGCGCCGAACTTGTCTTTTGCATCGCGGTCAACCAGTTCGCCAAAGGTTGTCCAAGCAAGAGGAGCGTTAACACCTTGAGCGCGAGGCATCAAAAAGGTTCTGTTGGTGTTGCTGGCCGAGTCTGCCTTCACTTGTGCGGCGCTTAACGTCAGCGCAGCAACCAGGAGGCTCTTTAACATTTTATTCATAATTGTCGTACCTCACACATGTAACAGTATGTTATACGTTGTAACTACCTACTACTTCGCAGTTCTGATAACTGCATAGGTTCACTATTGCGAATTGGAAATAGATTTGTCAATAAGAATGTTAGATTGCTCTTGCCTGACCTCCTCTCTTCTCTCTTTTTTTACTCGTTGCACGTCTGATTCCTGCATCGCGTGCGTGTGTGATGTAGCACACGCATGGTGACAAGCTTTTTCTCTCCTCAAGGTGCAATGATATTCGAGTGGAATCAGGTTAGCGAATGTGGGGTGACATAGCAAGTTTTTTTTGTTGACTTCGCGGCGCGTGTGTGCATGCAGTTTTAGGCATTATTTTTTCTTCGATTATGCTCGAAAAAAAAGCCGCTCGCCAGGTCGCGAACGGCTTTTGCAAAAGTCATCGTGAAAAAATTAGAAGCTGATGCCAGTCTTGGCCCACACCGTCCACTGTTCCAAGGCGTTGTTGCGTGCAGCAAACTCGTAGGAGCCACCCACGCCAACTACGACTGGCGTTGCGGCTTCATTCATTACCAAGCCTACCGATGCGTAGACGCTGTGCGACAAGTTATTTTCATCGCGTGCTGCATTCAGGTCAAGGTCAGCCTGATTGACCGTTGCTTCGCCATCAGCAGCAAGAAATCCGGCGCCAGCGGCTGTGTCAAACCTTCTTTTGGCTATTTTGTACACACCATCGGTGAAGGCTTCACGCAGGCGCACGCCTTCGCGTTGGCGGTAGAAGAAGTTGTAGCCAGCATCGATTGCTAACTTGCGCCAAGAGTATGAGAAGCCAGCCAGCGCATCAAACTGGTGTCCTGGAGATCG
>Ga0214923_10002703_pt1 | contig 23186 bp, 45 predicted proteins | sample LL1510_MetaG_FD_177993 | JGI IMG/M metagenome (GOLD analysis project Ga0214923, IMG submission 177993) | Freshwater microbial communities from Lake Lanier, Atlanta, Georgia, United States - LL-1510 | ecosystem: Environmental > Aquatic > Freshwater > Lake | place: USA: Georgia | collected...
CTCGGTTAGCAACACCACTACACCGAAGAATCATAAAATTCCTATTATAGATTTCCACTGTAGCATCAAGTGTACGAGCACGACCAAAAGTCACACTCTTGAACTTGGTGCCTTTTCGATTGATATGCTCACCTTGTAATACACCATAAGGTGCTGTAAAGTCACTACGACTCAGAGCGTAGTTATACACAGCATCACTAATTTCCTGGCTATTCATAACCAACTCCCAAACAGCACATAAGGTTTCTTACCTTTTTCCCGAACATCAATCTGCCGGTACTTGCGCTTGAGTTTTTTGGCATAATATCTTGCACGCCCTAGACTCGGCGTGGCCATGTAATCACGCCAGCCTCCATCGGGAAAGGTTTTTGGGCGGTTTAATGCTACGTAATACATTTTTTTCATATCAATCCAGATACGTATCAATATACTCAAGCAATTTGTTTAGATTACGTTCCATGACCGCCAGTACAGCCGTATTTTCTAAACTGTTTCCATTCATCGTAGCCTGCTTTAACAAGCTACGGACTTCTTCTAACTTAACTTTGATATCTTCTTTCATATATACTCCTTGTGCTTCCACGCCTGCTCCTGGCACTGTTGCCAAGTCTGCTCAATCCATTTAAGCCATTCTTCTCTGGTCATCATCTTATTCGCTCCAACATGCTTGCCCACCCACTTCGTCGTAACTATCGTCCCAGAAGTCACCAGACATATACTCCTGCTCCACGACCTCACCAAAAGCCGTATCCACCCAGTCCATCGGTACATTGTACTTCACTGCTATCTGCTCCAGCGTGAGCTCGCCTTTGTATATCTCATTCTGCAATTCTACCATAACGTCTTTCATCTTTGCCATGTCGTTTCCTTTTTCACTATACATCCATTGTAAAGGCATCAGGACCAAAATCAACTGTTACGTTACGTACCGGAAGTTTCACTCTGGGGGAAATCCCTAGAATTCCAGAGATTGCAATAGTATGTTGCAAAGTAACGCCGGCTAAAGCTGTCTAAAACGTAACCATCGCGAGGATCAACTACATGGTATAGAGGGATTTCACGCCCGGTACGAGTCTCGGTGAATCCCTTACGAATTTCGTACTTTATCTTTTCTAGTTCAGACATAATCAACCCTCTTACCTCCATAGGTCAGTTCAATCGCTGGGAACGTAATTTTCCCTTCATACTCCAGCTGATCACGCTCAAACTGCGTCAGGTAATCATCTTCCACGATTTCCCAGTCAATGATGTTTTCCTTGTAGAACTCATTGTCAGACTCGATTCTTTCGCCAATGACTGTAATAAAAGAACCTACAGCGCCAAATACCGTGAAATTTTTCACGACGTAATCATTCCCGCCCTTCATTTTCCAATAGGGCTTGTCAGCAGTACCGTAGTTTTCTTGAATTTGGGTCTGAATCAGTAACTTAGCCATTGCTATCTCCTTATTCACTATACATCCATTGTAGACCCAAACAAAAAAAAAGCCACCGTAACGTTACGATGGCTGATTTCGTATCATATTACTCATTGCTCACCTCAAATACATAATGTCCTCCGCGCTGACTACTATACCAGCAAAGACTCCAAAAGATATGATTATCCTGTAGTGCTCTAATAATACTCTCATTGCCGGACCATCCGCCGGTACTAATAGAATATTCAGTCACCATCTTACCGTGCTGGTTTTCAACTTCTTGCTCTCCCCAATAACCAAAGTCTGAATACCTCCAGTTTGGCTTAATCATATCCATCAGCTCAGTATAAGGTTTATCTCTCCAGATTTCAATGCTGGTCAGAAACTCTTCGGTTGGGTAACCATCTTCGTCTAAGCAATTTATTTCAGGGTTGGTCGTCGGCATCCTCATCCACTCCCCAGGACCTAGTAAAAAATACTGGACCTAAAGCATCCATCTCTGCCTGCGGATATCCTTCACTAACTAACCAGTCCAGGACCGGTTTACCGCACCCAGGATCATAGATCTTAGGAAACCCATAACGCCACCCACTGGGAGGATCAATCCACACTTTCATCTTTTTTACCAATAACGATTTGGCCATCTTTTGCTTCTATTTTCAAAGTATCTCCTGACTCCCAGCATACTGATTCTAGCATCTCCGGGGGAAAAGTAAGAAGGACATTAGCCGAGTCGCCAGGAATGTCCGAAAATATTTCATCGACAGTATATGTTTTCATTAACTATAATCTCCAGACATCTGACCGTACAAATAATCTAGCACCACATGCTCATCTAGTTTAAACTGATCCCAAGGGGTTAGCATATTAAAAGCGCGATTGGGGGTGTGCCACCAATTATCCATTAACTTTTTTCCAACTAGCGATGCTAGAATCAAGTTACATCGCTTCATATTAGTCATTGAGATGCTCGGGAAGATAAGCTTTACGTTTTTCTAACAAGTCAGCTATTTTAAGAAAATCTTCACATAACTGTTTAAGAGATTCAAATCCCTGTAACTCGTACCCTGACATACTAAAAAAATCTTCAATATCATCTTTTTCATATGCATCATTCATATAGTCTATTACCTGCTCTAAAGCCAGCGAGGTATTTTCCATCATACAGTAACTCATATTAGGTCCGCGCATCATAATCTCCTTGATTAGTCAGTACATTATACTATCACATGAGGTAACGAGCAAGCATATTTAATATGTAAACGACACTACCCCAAAGGGCAGCCATCAAAAGCCATTTTTCTGCTCGGTTACGAATGGCATACCAGGGAATTTGATTGAACGTAAATACATCTTGAATCCATAGCTGATCATTAGATACGTAATTTTCTAATGGGGGATGGTAAGCACTCCCAATTTTTACTCGCTTACCTAAAGGTATTGCTATAGGAACTACCTCGCCTTCTCTTACGATGAATGCCATAATTTCCTCACAAAATGTTCCAACCATAAAAAATGTTTACCCTGATGCCAGGGAACTTTAATACTAGGATACATAGAATACCAAAACGCTTCTGATTCTGGATGACACCCTATCATTCCGATATTGTCTTGAATGATAGCCATAGGATATTGAGTTAAATCGTAAGTAGCCATCGTTTCATATCTACCGCCTTGAAACGTACAACCATCATAAAAAAACATATGATCTCGTTCCCCTTCCCAGCAAATAGGCATAGCCTTGGCATGGGGACGTCTAGTACAGGTATGGGGTTGTTTGATGTATTGAACCACCCGGGTGTCTTTTAGAATATCGAAGTAATGCTTATCACACCAATAGGCACCCATACAAATACCTAGGTACGGTCGACCTCTAGATACGAGATCGCGAACACTATTAACGTGATGAGAGGCAATAGAGTCATATATATCACTATGACCTAGACCTCCGGGGAAACAAATAAGATCTACATCATCATAAAAATTATAATCGTTGGGGTGTTTGGTAAATATTTTAAAGCGATAGTTATGACCTATTGCTTTCATGATCCCATTGACTGATTGAACTGAGCAGTTGGGGTGATGTAAATATATCGCAATGGTTTTCGTTCTCATGTCATACGGGTAAACTTTTTTACCCAGCTAAAGCTAAAAACTTAAACTAAGTTACGGTATTTTTTTAAAATGAACCAGAAGTTCGAAAATTTCAAATAGTTTTTCAAATTTTTTTTCATACAATGACATAATGCCCAAATTAATATTGGCATTTTCATCAACCGTTCCCCCATTAAGAATATTTTCTTGGAGAATTTTTAAATCTTCTAAAATATTCCAACAACGCATAATTTCCTGTTCTAGATCGAAACGATCATACACACAGGACATTTTATCTTCTTGATTAACCATTATATTTTTTTCTAAAGAATCCATCGTTTCCTCACATTAATCATTTATTGGATATGGTTTTACTCTTTGTCTATTTTCATAGACATATTTTGCAAACTTATCAAAATTTTCATTATTTAAACATGTTTTGGCTATTGACAGTGCTTGGGCTAACATACAGGTAGAAATTTGCATTAAATCATATTGATACCTGGCTTTTTTAATAAATTCATGGACATCTTCAACTATAAGGCTCATATCAACATCGTCAGGATCAGGATAGTTCATCTTATTTTTATTTAATTATTAGGATTTTAACTCTTCTCGTTCTTTTTTGTGTTTGTTTAATATATCTTGCAGCCGTTTAGCTGAGGCATCCATATCAAAACCGGCGCGTTTTAAACTAGCTTTAAGTTTTTCATGAGGAGATTTTCGCCTTAATTGTTTAAACGTCTTCATCTTTTTCAGCTGTTAAATAATTACGAACCGTACTCATATAATCTTCCGATAAAGTAATCTTACTTTGTACCCATTCTGGGAGATTGGTATTTTCTTCCAGCATGTCGTGAACTTCCTGAGCATTGTTTATGATGCTGCGAAGATCTGACCTGGCCATATCGCCCTCGTAGTCATACTCTCGAGCATCCTGAGCTTCGCGAATTTGTCTTAGAGTTTTCATGAGATTTACTTGTAAATAGCAGCATAGCCGCTGGGATGAATTTGCGCTTCATAATGACCCAGGCCTCTGATACCCATCATGGCATGGGGCACTTGTAAAGTTTTGCCACCGCGTATTCTGGGGCCATCATGTGGCATGATATGACCCTGGTATTCTTTACCTCCATGGTGTATGGTTATGACGTCACCGTGACTTAACCCCTCATGTCGATCTACCTTGTCGGGTTTTTCATATTCTCTGCGTTCTGCAGTTTCTGCTGGTTTTTCTGCAGATTGAGTAACATTAGGTTTACCAGTAAGTCTATTAATGTTGGGATCGTCTTTATGGTCTCCGGAAACTCGGGCATGTGCACCAAGAGCCAAGGTGGCTGCTAGGGCCCCGGCTGCTAGTTTGGATTTAATGCTTTCATCCACTGAGTCTTTTTTGACTTTTTTAGCAACCCCAACCATTTGGTCCTTGGGTTCAATAGGAGGCTGGTTTTTCTCTTGCTCTTTACGCTTCCTGAGAGCATTATAGGCAACAGACCCTTTACGAGGAGGTTTATATCCATAACTAAAAGGGCCTGCTTCCTCTACACGTTCCTTGGCTTTATTTTCCTGTTCTCTACGACGAGCATAATCACTGGTTTGAGCAGGTTGTTTTTTGCGAGCAGGTTTTTGGCCACTGATAATTGCTTCTTCACGCTCTCTACGACGGAAATAGTCTGATGTTTCCGCCACACCTTGGGCTTCTTCTTTATGTAGTTTAATATTGTTCTTTTGCAACTGTATGGACTTGCCCTTGCCATAATCTATGGTATAGGTTTTGTCTGCCTTGTCATGCAGGCCGTGGCGTATTTCACCAACAGTTCCGGTTTGCCCATGATAGTCTTTTCCAGGTGCGTGCATGATAACCTTGGAATTCAATTTGATGGCTTCGTCAAGCTCAAGTTCTTCCCTAACCACATAGCTAACATGCTTCATACCAGAAGTGGGATGGGTGAATGTCTTTTTCATGACCTTACCACCATGCCTCTTAGCATGAGCAAACGCATCTTCTTTCTTAGCAAACTCATTGGTTGGAGGCTTAATCATAGGCGATGCTTCTTCTTTCTTAACACTTGCCATGCCCTGTTTAGCCAAGTGTTTTGCTGTAGAGAAACCTTGCCCATATTTGCCTGCTTTGGCCACTGGATTTTTCTTAGGTATATCAGGATCGAATGGGCGGTTTGGATCTAAGTGCATAGGTAATTTATTAGAAGGTTTAGTATTTTCTTCTTTTAGTCTTTCATTACTTTTAGCATGAAATGCCTTGGCTGCTGCTTCAGGCGTTTTATGAATATTTCCTTCTTGTTTGGATGTAGATCCAGATGCTGCAAAGAAGCCACCCTCTTTATGTTTTAAAATATTAGCCCCTTTTCGCCCCTCGCTATTACTGGTAATTCCTACAAATGTATGCCCTTTAGATGTTTTCGAAGCACCGGTAATAGGTTTGTAATAAAATGTATTTTTTTCATGAGAAGAAGCTGCTTCAGCTACAGGGGGAATTTTGCTACGTTGTTTATCTAAAGGATCTGATCTAAGCTTAGTCCCCCCGGGACCATCAACTCCGGCATCTCCTCGTTTTAGTTTTCCATCTTTAGTAAAATGAAATCCTTGAGGAGCAGATTTAGTTTCAATTAATGAATTGCGTAAATTAAAAAATGACCTAGCCATATGCTCTCCTATAGATACAATATTTATATGCCTAATTTTTTAGGATCATATTGAATATTCATACCCGGAACATAATCATGCTTAAAATAATCTACTAACATTTCAATTCGAAAGGCGGCGTCTTTTTCCCCCAAAAACTCTACATTTTTTTGATAGTATTCTAAAAAAGTAATAAGTTGATTGGGGTTAATTCCGTAACTCTGAAATGATGGTTTTTGAAAGCCTCGATGTGGTTTCATCATATAGATTTTACATGCTCTTTAAGTTTATTCCAATCAATAATCAGATTAACTGAACCGTCTTCCTGTACATGTTTAGTACTGTATATTCCTTCTTTCCTAACAGGCTCTTCATTAACTACTTCCGCTGTAGCAACTTTTTTAGTAGCTTTAGGTTTTAATGTTTTTGCTGGTTTTTCTTTGATAGTTTTCATTAGTCTCTCCATTCAGGAATTTCCCCAGGAAATAATTCGTTGTATGCTTGATCAAACTCAGGGTCTGCCCCTAAACAAGATTCAATATTATCTACTTGATAATAATCAAAGTGATCTATGAGCAGCTTAAAAAACTCTTTACGGTATATTTTTGGAATAGACTTTTTTGTTGATAAGATAATATCGCATAATAAATTTAACTCGACATTGTTATCCATGATTATTCACCTGTTTAATGTGTTGCATGTTCCATGAAAAGTAAAACCTGTGCAGGTACATGAGTACTTACCGTTATCTTCTGTAACATAATAGACATCGCCTTTAGAACCTGTAACTGCTATTCCTGGGCTGCTATCATCTACTTTCTTAATAATATCAAACGTTCTACCCTTAGTAGAAATCTCTATAGGTTTTTTAAAAATAGTGGATTGTCCTGTATCCCCGCGCATATAAGCGTAAATGTATCGCTTATTATCGGACATAAAGTAAATATTATTGACCTGATTAGGATCATTCCATTGGGTAGTTTCTTGAACGACTATCATACCTATCATTATAGGCCCAAATAAAAAACCCGGCAACTGCCGGGTTACTGTTACTTAATTTGTGACCAGACTTTTTGCCTGATTTGTTCCTGTAGCGATGCTGGAAGATGAACATAATCTAAATCATCACTTAGTTTCTTTCCATTCTTGAATGACCAATCAAAAAACTTGATGACTTCCTGGCTAGCTTTCTTATCCGCAGGATCTTTGTACATAACGATGAAGCTAGCTGTTGTGATAGGCCACGTATCTTTGCCACCTTGATTTACGATACTCAATCCCATTCCAGGAACAGAGAACCAATCTGCACCTGCCGCTGCTGCAGCAAATGTCGTATCATCAGGGCTAACAAAGTTTCCAGCCTTATTCTGCAACTGCATAAAGTTCATATTGTTCTTTTTAACATATGCGTACTCAACATAACCAATAGCACCCTTCACCCTGTTAACATTAGCAGCAACACCCTCGTTTCCTTTTCCACCAATTGAACTAGAAGCTGGCCATTTCACTGCTGCTCCTCGACCAACCGTCTTAAGCCATTCTGGGCTAACATTAGCAAGATAATCAGTCCAATTAAAAGTAGTACCAGATCCATCAGCCCTATGAACCACTGTAATGTTGGCGTTAGGTAAATTTTTGCTAGGATTGAGTTTAAGTAGCTTATCATCGTTCCACTTAGTTATCGTCCCCATAAAAATTTCTGCAAGGACAGGTCCGGTGACTCGAAGTTCACCGGGCTTGAATCCATCCAGGTTAAGTACAGGTACAGTACCACCAATTATGACAGGAAATTGAACCTGTCCAAGTTTGTCAAGATCTTCTCCTTTGACTGGAGCATCGGTTGCTCCAAACGTCACAGTCTTTTGATTTATCTGCCTGATACCACCGGAGCTTCCAATGCTCTGATAATTCAGACCAATTCCAGTTTGTTTGTGGTAAGCCTCAGCCCACTTGGCATAGATAGGGTAAGGAAAAGTTGCACCTGCTCCAGTAATGTCAGATGCAAAAACTACGGTTGAAAAAAACAAAAACAACGAAGCTAAAATTTTATTCATAAATCCTCTTTTTCAATTAAATTATTTTTAAAAATATTCCAGGCATCTTCCCAACTCCACTTGAGACTAGCTTGATACACCTTCTCTCTATCCAGCTTGAGACATTGTTTGATAGCCTCATTCAAATCGGTGTGAAGAAAACCAGTTACACCTTGTTCCACAACATCCAATGGACCTTGTGTAGGATAGGCAGCAACTGGAGTCCCACACGCCATAGCTTCTATCATAACTATACCAAATGTCTCCCATTTGGATGGCATGACAAAAACATCCGCATTGGCGAAATAATATGATAGATCCTTGCCTGTTTTATACCCAACAAATTGTACATCTTTATATTTGTTAGATAGTTCTTCCATATAAGGACCATCGCCAACTAAAATCTTTTTAGTATTTGGTAGATTAATGCTACAAAAGTCATCTAAATTCTTTTCCTTGCTTACTCTTCCTACACTTAACAAAACATTATAATCCCTAGTAAAAAATCTCTGAGAAGGATTAAAAATATTTCTGTCAACTCCTCTTGTCCATGGTATTATAGTGTTTAAACCTTTTTTTCTCAACGTGTCAGCCATGCTTTCGGTAGTAGTAAGAACTTTACCAGTATGTTTGTGAAACCATTTTATGTAGCGCCAGGTAATATACTCAGGAATTCCAACCAAAGTTCTGAGTCCTTCAGGAAATTTAGTATGATAAGCAGTATTGTAACGATAATAATGTTTTGTAAGATATGCTCTAGCCCACAGACCCACAGGACCCTCTGTGGCGATATGGATATAATCCGGACATATCTCCTCAATCTTCTTGCCGATTTCCCGGGGATAGGCAATCTTGACTTCGTGATAGACAGGGCAATCAGTATAGCGGAAGTCCCCGGGAGTAATATAAACAAACCTATAACCATCCAAAAGCGCACAAGCTTCGATATTTTTGTACGTGGTAACCACGCCATTAATTTGATCCGGTAAATTATCGGTTATTATTAGTATTTTTTTCATGGTCTTTTAAGAGAAACCCTATTCGGTCTCCACAAGAATTATCGTAAAATTGATCTTTCCAAATAGGAATTATAGAGTTAAAACTATGATTAGCAAAATCATCATTATAACGAAAATGTACTTCGATTATATTATCGTCAATGGATTCAATATTAATCCATTCATATCTATTAGCTACTTCTTGTAAAAAATCTGGTAGAATAAATTCTTCTTCTATTTTAGTCCACAAATTAAACCTATCTAATCTTTCAGGATCGTTTCTAAACCCCTCTACAGCAAGGCACTGCTTTCCCCAATTATAATCAAAACTTTTATGCCGTCCTTGAAATATTTCACACCAAAAATATCCATCTGGAATAATATCTTCTTTATCTAGCCATATAAATTTAGCTCCAGAAGACATCATTCTTAAATTTATAATCGGACGAATTATATATTTTCCTGGAGAAGGAGGTAAAGTTCCTGCAGGGCCACAATTATATCCAAGTTTTTTAGATAAAATAAACTTATCTATAATCCATAAATCATCTACATTTATTTTATCTAAAACATCTATATCGGATAAAAAATCCATATTAAAATTTTAATACTAATATTTTTTCACATTTTCCTTCTACTTTAAACCAAGGAAATTTGACATAACTAGTCATGGATTGTAATGCCTGTTCACAGCTTGATTGATCTTTAAATTGAAGTTGAATTCTTCCAGGAATGTCAGTTGAATCGTAAATGTTCACTACTATTAGAAATAGGATCCACATGTTCTTCTTCTTTCCAATAGATTATTTCCCATCTTCCATCATGGTGCTCTACCAGAGCAGAGCAGCTTTCTACCCAGTCTCCATCGTTCATGTAAATTTTCCCATTCACTTCTTTGATTTCTGCTTTGTGGATGTGTCCGCAAATAACACCGTCAAAACCACGCTTACTACAATAGTCAACAAGATTGCGCTCAAAATGAAGAATAAAATTTACAGCCCGCTTGACGCGTTGCTTAAGAAATTGAGAAAGAGACCAGTAACCAAATCCAAATCTATGTCTCAATCTATTAAATGTAGTGTTAAATTCAATTAATATATCATATGCTTTATCGCCTAAAAAACTTATCCAAGGGGCTAATCTGGTAATTCCATCAAATAAATCCCCATGTACAACAAGATATAATTTACCATCTAATCCTCGATGGGAATATTGATTTAATATTTGTATTCTACCAAATGAAATACCGTAGGGAATCATGGGACGAAGAAATTCGTCATGATTTCCTACAATGTAGTAAACTTGTGTACCTTTTTTAGCATAGCCTAAAATACTTCTTACCACATTAGAATGGGCCTGTCGCCAGGCCCATTTGTTTTGCTGGATTTTCCAACCGTCTACTATATCACCAATAAGATATAATTTTTCTGTAGAGTTGCTTTTAAGAAAACTATTAAGAATTTCTGCTTGGCATCCCTTACTACCCAAATGAATATCAGAAATAAAGATGGAACGATAGTCCATTATTCAGTAATATCGTCTGCCTCATCATCAATACTTTCTTCATCTAAACTTTTATCTTGAGGAACAGATACTACAGAAAAGTTAACTTTTTCAAATGCTGAAAGTTCATCTAGTAAATTTTTAACATTTTGAATAAGTTCTAATTGATTAAATTGGTTGTCATCTTCAACTTCCAGACGAACATCCAAATCCCAGGCGCGCATTTCTAATTTCATTTATTTCTCCTTTGAGGGTCATCCTCGTTAATATTTAACGAAAAAATCATGTTAAAATACATTAAGATTTAATGAAAGGGTAAATATCTTTACCAGTCGCTATCATAATACATACTCCAAATAATGTTGGGAGAAACGTTAAATTCATCTGCAATATCTAAAAATACTTCTCTCATTTCATCCCGAGAGTCAAATCCTTTATTTACTTCTTCATTTAATCTTTTTTTTAAATTTGTTTCTAACAATTCAGTTCGTCTAAACATATCGGATAAAAGATTTTCTTTCCACCTGGGCATTAACATACATTCTCCTTTAATTTATCCTTATATTATAGTAAAAATTTAAAAAAATCAAATAAATTAACAAAATTTTTACTATCATAAATACTTAAGAAAAACAATTTCTTCAAACAATAGGCCATCATGGAAACTTTAGCCGATGCGTTAGGTAAACTCTGGTTTTTGGGAGCAGGCGTGGTAGCTATAGCAGCATATGCTGTTACACTAAAGGTAAGAGTAGATTATTTAGAAAAGAACTATGACAAGCAGATTACTGCTTTATGGGATCAAGTTAATAAAATTAATAAAGACAAAGATAGAACATAATAGGGAACATTGCTATTAAAATAAGTAATAGTCCCCAATGCCCTCTTGCTTGTAATTCATTATGTATTAATTCAATATCCTTTGGGGGTAAATTTTTTCTTACTTCTAGGGGCATTTCACTTTTAGATGATATCCAAGTAGTGATGCCATATATCAAAATAACTGCTACAAAAAAAGCGAAATACATTATCGCATTCTGTTGTCATCAATAAATTTTATTTGATCAACCAAAGCATCTGCATCAGTTTTATAATTTTGAAATTCAGTTTTACTTATAGTTTTATTTAATTGTTCTATTGATGTCTGTCCTCTAGAATCATGCTGAGCTCTCGCAGCATAAAACCATCTAAAAGCATTCTTTTTATCATTGACCGTGTTGTAATACTCACCCAATTTAATCATAGCATCCACATTCTTTCTCATAGCAAGTTCTTTAAGATCTTCTAATACTAAATTAATTTCTGAAGAACTACTTGTAGGATCATTGAATATCATAAGAGCATATCTTTGTTGTGCTTTGTCGTCAACTTTCGCAGCAATTTTTACGAACTCTAAAGCTGTAGAATTATATCCCCATTGTTGCATAAGGTCTGCTATGATAAGTAACCTATTACAATCAACTTTTCTACAGAATTCTGAAAATATGGCTGCAGCATATGGAACAAGCTCTTTGGGTATTAGATTTTTGGTGCCAAGATTCACCAGTTCATCAATAGCATTTTTATCCTGTTTGGTTATTCTCCACATTAATACTCTAGCAGCCGGGCCCAACTTACCGTCTCTTCTTAATGATTGTGCATCATTTAATGTTTTATTTCTAGCCGCCTGATCATTCATAACCGTTTTTATTAAATCTTGATGATTCTTTGTATATTCAGTTTTATTTTCTTGTTTTGGCTTTTTATTTAAATGAGGATTGGGTTCTATATCTGGTAACACTACACTCCATATTTCCATAGGAGAAACATTTTTAAACTCTTGAATTCCTCTACTGATGAATTCGCAATCTTTCATTTTGCCAGATACTAATCTGTATACTGTATCAGTCATAGTAACACCACCATAGTCGGCTAGACTTTCAGTGCGTGCAGCTAAGTTAACAGCATCACCCATTAGGTTGGTGCCATAAATCCAAACCTCCCCCATATGCATACCTATACGCCATCTCATCCCATTATTAAGTTTTTTCATGCTCGCTTGCATTTCAATGCCAAATCTAACGGCATCCACGGCACTAGCAAATTCAATCAATACACTATCACCGCCAGTATTGAATAGGCGACCTTTACTAGAATCTATTAACGGGTCAATCACAGCACGGCATGCATCCAAATTTTTGAGTGTCCCGATCTCATCTTTTTGCATGAGGCTACTGTAACCTATTACGTCAGAACATATTATGGTAGCTAGTTTTGTTTCCATTTTCTATAAATATATTATACCCTAATATTTATAAGATAAACATGATAGATTGGACAAGCATTAATAAAACACAGTTTGCTATGGGCACTGTCTTAGTAATAGTAGTAATTTTTTTAATATTATTGCTATGGGTTTGGCATAAAAACAGTAATAGCAGCATTAATCTTAAAGACTTAATTAGTATTGATGATAAATTAGATGAAAAAAAATTTGTTAGATTCGGGGCTTGGATAGTTAGCACTTGGGGATTTGTTTATTTAATAATAGATGAAAGATTTAGTGAGTGGTATTTTATGGGTTATATGGCAGCATGGGTTGGAAATGCTATTTTAGATAAGTATTTAGCTAAACCTAAGTAATTTAAAAACTAAACATGAAAATACAAAATCGTTTTTTAATATTAATTTTAGCTTGTTTTTTTATTTCTGGGTGTGAATATAGATACCGATATGTATGTCATAATCCAGATAATTGGGAAAAAGATATTTGTAAAAAACCTAGGTGTGAAATTTCAAGAGAGTGTCCCGAGCATATTTTTAAAAATGAATTAAAGACTAATTTTTCAGCGCCATCCTGCTGTGTTTCTTGTAAGGAAAAATAAATGAGTCTAAAAGAGTTATTTGAAAAAGAAGAATTAGAAGTTCACTCCAATAAACATAATAAAAATATAAATTTAACTAAAACTGATCGTTATTCAGAGATTGAAATAATGGTCAGGTTAAAGTTTATTATTGGATGTTGTTTAGCTTTTACACTTATTGGAATTGTATTCACCGTTCTTTATTCTATTATGTTTATTACCCAACCTCTTAATGCAATTAGCCCGGTTGATCAAAAATTCTTTGAACTTATTATACCTGTAGCAACATTTTTATGCGGCACTTTATCGGGAATAATGTTGTCGGGAACAAGTAAAGATGCTAATATTTCCGGACAAAAAACAAACGGCATGCCTGTTAATTTAACCCGATCTTCTACACAGAATAAAGGAAATTATTCTAATTTATCAGATGGTCAAAACCAGACTCCACCACAAACTATGTATTTCCCTCCTTCCATGGTAGATGATCTGGATCTTTTACCAGGACAAAGTCCTAAAATGCATGAATAATTTTTACGATATATGGATTGCATACTGGCTTATTTGTTTGTATTCCCCTTATACTATTAATTATGATACGTTTTTACCTCATTTTTCCAAATCTAGTAATTATATCTGATAAACCATTAAAAGAAATTCAAAAAAAATTCGGTATTAAATATGAAATATTGACCTCTATTCACGAAAAAGAAAACGTAGATGTAATAAAAACTAGATTAATGCGATCATACCCTAACGCCACAATTAAAGAATTTTTTTTAAAATCTAAACCTCCTATCAGTGAGGAGACTAGAAAATTATTATCTCTAAAAAAACTTGGTAAACCGAGACCGGACTGGGTTAGACAAAAAATATCTCAATCTAAAAAGGGAATTTCTCAGTTTCAAGGTAAAAAACATACCGAAGAAACTAAACGAGTTATGGCGATGAAAAAAATAGGTAATGACCATGCTAAAGATACTATATGGGCTCATAATCCCAGGTCTGATCAAGAGACTAGGGTTAAAGATTTGAAGGATATTCCGGAAGGATTTAGTAAGGGAAGAGATTACTACTCATGCGAGCACGGTATTTATTACTTAAGACAATATACTAAATCAGCAGCGCGTAAGCGCTAAAATTTTCTCTACTTGTTTTTCGATCATTGGCTTGCGATTAGGCCATTTAATAGTTTCTTTTTCAGGATTCTTCATTAAATTGACTAATAAAGGTATAATAAGTTTTTCTATTTCTAGTAATCTAGATTTAACATCTTTTTCAATTAATTGTTTATATTCATCCGTGTCTAATTCTGGTGAACCAGCTTGTTCTATTCTTTCTAAAATATTAAGTATTTCTCCAGTATTAGTCATTAAATGTCTAACATTAACTTCTAAATTATCAATTCTTAAGAGTATGGGGGAAGTTACATCTTCAGTTTCTATTAAAGGTGCTACAGGGACCGGATCTCTTTCATCTATAGCAGAAAATCCAAAATCATAAGTTGATTCTAGGTATTCTTTAGGGATGGTCATGTTGGTCTATTTCTTTTTGAATATTAATTAAAGATTTTTGAATATACTTCTTAATTAGCTTGTCTTTTTTATGCTTATATTTTTTAACTGCTAAATCCCACTTTAATTTACTAACTCGATGCTGCATGGTTTTTCCAATCATATGATCATATTCATGAAGAAAGATACGAGCAGTCATTCCTGTAATTACTTCTTCTCTTAATTCACCTTTAATATTCTGAAATTTAACTTTAATAGTTTCCGGTCTTTTTACTTTAACAAAAATACCTGGAAAAGTTAAGCACCCTTCATCTTCAACCACTTCACCAGCTTGTTCTAAAATTTCTGGATTAAAGATAGCCATCTCGACAGTTTCAAACCCCATAACGAACATCTTAATATTTAGACCTACTTGGTTTGCAGATAATCCGATTCCTCCTAACTCTTTCATTCTTTCCAGCATCATATTAGCTAGCATTTCTGCATCAATATCCCCGCCAAATTTAAATTCTAGAGGCGGGGTAAATAAAATATGATTATTAGATGGCACTAAATTAAGTTGCGATTTTCTTATCATGGTGAAATCCTGCTAAAGTTATTATGCTTTTCAAAACGAATAACCGAGCGAAATTTATCAAACAATGCATCTTTATGACTAATAATGAAAATATTATTATCTTCACCAATAGCATTAAGAATAGTCATTACATAATCAGTACCATTGACATCCAGTGAACCATCGAATACTTCATCTAATAATAGTAGATTAGTACTAGCGGAATTTTTCATCTTTGCAATACTACGCCAAGCAAACAATAATGCTAAGTCAATCTTTGCCTTTTCTCCTTCACTAAACGATGCATAGCTAAAATCATCCCGATGCCTAGATTTTATCGTTTCATTAAATGCTTCATCCAATTCAAACGATATAAAAAAATCCATAGCTTGAAGGTACTTGTTTACTAATTTATTAATAATAGGTAAATATTGCCTGATAATTTTAGTTTTTATACCAGTATCTTTTAGCAATAATCCAGCAATTTCAAGATAGTGCTTTTCTTCAGCCAGACTTGTTTTCTCGGTCGAAAATTGTACGATTTCTTTTGCCAGTAATTTAAGCTTGCTTTTCTCCTCTTCCACATTAGCCGTGTTTTCACCGGAATGCTGAAGCACCTGATTAAGTGTTTGTATGATCTTTTGATTGGCGATAATTTGGGAGTTGATGTCAATGATTCGATCTTGACATTCAGAGATTTTTTGTTCGATGCTAGCAACTTCATTAAGTCTTTCTCTAATAGTGTTGTATTGCGTAGAAAGATCCTGTATGGCTTGTTGTACTTCAGCGATAGTGTGATTATGTTTGGATACAGCCTGTCCTTTGACCTCATCGCTGATATCTTGACTACATGTCGGACATACGTCATGTTCGTCGTAAAACGAGATGTTTTTTTCCTGTGTCTTAATTCGATCGGCAAGATTTCCAAGGAGCGATTCCATTTTCTGGCGTAGCTGTCGCTTACTCTCGGCATCGGAAATACTGGATTCTAAATCCAGTTTGACTTGCTTTTCTTCTTGGATCCGGACAGACAACTGTAAAATTTCTTTAGACGTTTCAGATAGCTGCTGTTGTACATCTTCCTCTCGCTTTCTTTGATCTTCCTTTAATGTCTCAATATAGTTTTGCTGCAACTTAACCTTACTCTTACCCAACTCAATTTTATTTTCTATATCTCCAATTTTTATTTTTATATCGTTAGATTTTTGCTTTAGTACCTCATTCATAATAGAAAATACTTTAATATCTAACAGATCTTCAATCACCTCACGTCTGTGTGCTGCAGGTAGTTGCATGAACGGGGTAAATGACGCGCTACCCAGAATAACAATCTGCGTGAATGATTTGTAATTTAATTTTAGTACATGTTCTTCTAAGTACTTTTGATAGTCTTTAGATGCAGCATCTTGATTAATTAGCTTGTCGTTAAGAAATATTTCAAATACATTAGGCTTGATCCCTCGACAAATTTTATACTGTTTAGTACCAATCTTAAACTCAACTTCTACCAGTAGATTTTTTTGATTAATACTGTTTAACAGCTGTGGTTTATTAATGTTTCGAAATGGTTTACCAAAAAGCGAAAAACAAATAGCATCTAAAATGGTACTTTTACCCGCACCATTTTCACCTACAATTAGCGTGGTAGTAGATTTATTTAATTTGACTTCGGTAAATGGTGAGCCGGTACTAAGTAGATTACGCCATCTAATGGTTTGAAATAGTATCATGTCTCTTCAAAGTGTTGTGCTTCAACGTATAATGTTTTCATTAACGTTTTGATTCGTTCTTTATCGGCATCAGTCTCAATGTTATCTACATATTGTGTGAGAAGGGTAAGCGTATCTTCTACATCTAGCTTTTCATCTTGAACAGCATCTGCTTCAAATTCCGACATATCCTCTATTATTTTAAGCTCTAAAGGATTAATTTGATATAACTTTTCAATAAACTGATCGAAAAGGTAGAAATCATTTTTGTTTACAACTATCACCTTTACATGGCTATCTTTTAAATGGTCATAAGATAACGGTTCTTTTTTAACATCATCATAATATACTTTATGAAACATTTTGAAAGGATTTTCAATAAATTCTAAATCTTTCGTGTGCGTATCAAATATATGGAACCCTCTAGGATCATCATAATCAGACCAAGTAAGTTCGTAAGGATTACCCAAATAAGATATATTACCGTGGCTGGAGCGATGATGGTAATGACCGCTGCAGACCAGATCAAAATGAGAAAAAAGTTTAGGAGAAAAACCTTCATGACTCTCATGTCCTTTATACATGGTAAACCCTTCAATCTCAAAATGCCCAAAACAAACCGGAGAAAAGCTTGTCTTGAGTGCAGCCATACTCTCTTCGTAGTTTTCAGTACAAATCCAGGGCATTAAGAGAATAGATAATCCGTCAAGTGAATACTCAACGGGACCAGAGTAAGCAACTATATTATCATACTCCCGGAGAAGAAGCCCGGGTGAATTAACATGATTAGTATTCTTATAAAAAGTATCATGATTGCCTACAATCATGACCAGTCGAATACTACGTTGTTTAGCTTGATCGAAAAAATAACGTCTGCAATTATTAAGCGAATTAAAATTTATAAATTTACGACGATCAAAACAATCACCTAAGTGAAATATGGTTTTGATACCTCGCTTGTCAATTTCCGGCCAGAAACATTCCATGTAAAACTTTTCAAAGAAGTTATCAAATGGAATACTATCACTTCTAGCGCCGAAAATGCGTATCAGTAATTAAAGCGATGTTCATACTGATCCTCCTTTCAATTTACAATTATTAAAATGCCAGCGTTTCATACGTGATTGGCTACCCACATAGCACTATTACTAGGCGTCTCCATGACTTTAACCATGCGTAAACGCACTCTTCCATCCCCATATCCGTTTTCTTCCATCCAAATTTCTTGAATGTAATCTGCCAACCATTTAGAAAGACCTTCACATCCTGTACGTTCAACTACCACCATTTTGCATAACTTTTTTTCATGCAGCATTTTAAATGTTTCAAATTCTGGGTCGTCTTCAGCCACGAGTAAAGTATGGTCAAACCAGTCATCCAAACGCTCCTTTAACGACTTAAACCCACCAAAATCCACACACCAGTTCCTTCGATCTAGTTTATCTTCGTCACATTCAAATTCAAAATGAAACGCCAAGGCATAACCATGAATAAGATTGCAATGTGTGTCTGCTCTCCACTGACGGTATGCTACCGCATAACCCCTCTCATGACCATAAGTTTTTGTACTAATAAACTTACCCATCTACCCTCCGTATTTTTTATCGTGCTCTTTTCCTAGCCCATATGATCCATCATAAGCTTTTAACATTTCAGCATCGAAACATAAGTACTGTCCTACTCTAGTACCTTTCTTAATTTTAGCCGTCCCGGTAGTAACGTGAAGTACCCCGGCCATTACCCCGTGATAGCCCGAGTCATAAAGACCGGAAGTGATATAGCAGCCATTACGATTAAGAGTGCTGCGAGTAATGACCCAGCCGGCTTCCCCTTCACCCACATGGATAATGTTTTCCATGACGATTTCATAACTTCCTGGAAACAATACAAAGAAACCATCATCATTAGGGTATAGTTCTTCTGTTCCACGATGCTTTTTTTCCTCATTGGTGATAATGAAATCATTAGATAAAATACGAAATACTTTTTCTAATCTAAGGTCCACAGCATTGGGTTGTACATCGTCAGGCTGCACGTTAGTTAACGAAGTACGTGTTCCTGCACTCTGAATATGTTTCATAGCACTTTCAGGAAACATTTTAAATGTCATGCGGCATCTCCAAGGTAGTAAGGATTTTCGAACGTTTCAAAATACGCAATTGGTATTAGTTTTTTATCTTTAAAATACATTTTAAATACTTTATTGGGTTCTAACGACCACGACCCTTCAAATTTGGTAGACGATATGTTTAAATTATCATCAACAAACATTGGTGAAATTTCATTTCTAAACACAAACATTTCGTTAGTATAAAACATTACACATGCAAATGTACCGTTAATGCGTGATAGCGAGCTCCAACCATAATCTAGAATTTTTTCTAATAACCAGGCTGTATCCCAAGTATCTTCAGGAATAGAAGATTGTTTAACAATTCCGTTATGCCACAGCATAGCATTACCAAACACAGCTGGGTGCATATTATTAGTGTCTGTAGTAGGTGCTTGGGAGTGAGCAAAAAAATACCTATCTTCTCTCTCATGAAGAGCATCTAGTACCTCTGTGTTAAGAGGTCCATTGTCTTGAAACAAGACACCTAATCTAAGTCTATCATCGTTATCATAATCAAAGGAAGTTAGAGAATGACTCATCTCCCCTCGATATGCGTTTAAACGGTAAAGATCAAGAAGCTTTCTCTTACTGAAAGAGCCTAGAATAGCACACATATTAAATTACCTTTCTAACATATTACTATTTCTTAATTATTTTTTCCCACGGGATATTAATACTGTAGGGTATAAGGTCTTTGACGCCGAAATCAGCAAAATTCTTGATTCTTTCAGAACACGAAGGACATATACCGCATGAATTTCCATTTTCATCCGGATTATAACAGGTTAGGGTGAAGTGTAAAAGGTTAAGGTTTCCGTCGAGCTCTTGTAATATCTTTAACTCTTGCTTCTTACTGAGTAATACAAACGGGGCAATTATTTTTATGCGTGTTTTTCTATTTTCGGAAAGTACATCATTCAATTTATTTACAAATCTAGATGTAGTGTCCCAGTACCCGTATTCGTCCGTTATTTGTAGACCAGTAAATACATATTCTACCCCGCGCGTTTCTGCAAATGCTGCTGCAATGGATAATAAAATCATATTACGATTAGGCACGTACGTTTTAGGAGTCGCATCACCCAGTACCTCGCGAATAGTAGGCATACTGATAGCTGAATCGGTATTAGCAGAAAACCCTTTAGAGATTTCACCTAAAAAAGATGCATCTACTACCCTATGTTTTACCCCTAACATGTTCGTAGAAATACTTGCCATCTCAACCTCACGTTTTTGCTTTTGACCGTAAAAAAACGTTAGAGCCGATACATTTTCTTTACCATAGCGTTCTACAGCCAGTCGCATGGCGATCGTACTGTCCATACCTCCGGATAATATCATAACACAGCCATTGGTCTGAGGTAGCAGCGATAGCGCTTCATTTGCCGTCATTTTTAGTCCTTCTTATTTCGTGTTGTACTTTGTGAATATAGACAATAGCATCCATTAATTCTTCTTTAAGATGCTGTATCCATTGCTCAAAATGAAGATCAGTACGTTCGGTTGTTACACCATACTTTTTAAAGCCATGCTCTGATCGGCGAACAAATTCTTCACAAATTTGATTAACGTTTTTATCAGGTGAGTTCATGATACCCCATTCAGGTTGATATAAATAATGAAAAGGAGTGTTTATGTTTATTAAAAATAAGTATTATAAATGGTACACAAATATTATTCAACAGTCTTTAACAAGAGTAAAGTCTAACGAATATGAACTTCACCATATAATCCCAAAGTGCGTAGGGGGAACAAACGAGCCTAGTAACTTAGTATATTTAACGTTTAGGGAACACTTCTTATGCCATAGACTTCTTACAAAATGTTTTTTAAATTCTGTTAAAGCAAACCGTATGTTTTCTGCAATGTGTATGGTAAAATCAACTAAATTAAAAAGAAGCATAAAGAATTCCAAAGATTATTACTATTACAGAAAATTAGGTATAAAATTTCTTACCGGAACAAAGCATACTGATTTAACTAAACAAAAAATTAAGAATGCCCTAACAGGAAAAAAACATACTGAAGAAAGAAAGAATAAAATACGTAATACATTATCAAAGTTAAATACTGGCTCTGGGAATCCTAACTCCAAAACATGGAAAGTTTATAATAATATGACTAAAGACTTTTTTATATGTAAAGGAGATCTTTTAGAACAATGTAGAAAGAGAGGGATATCCGGTTACCTTTTAATGGAGAAACATCGTAAAAATAAACCACCTTCTATATCTGGAAAAACAGCACATTGGGTTCTTAAATTATTGTCTTGACGTTTTACTACAGTGGTTTGTAACATCACATATTGCACCGTATTTATATAATGTCTTCAAATCAGTTGCTCTAACAGGATTAATATCTATGCCCCCACGTCTGGTATATAAACAAGCAACAAATAACTCTTCAGGTGACGTCAGATTTAAAATGCGCGTATAAATGCATTCCGCGATTTCCTCATGGAAATGATTTTCCTTGCGCATCGATATAATATATTTTAATAGAGATTCCGGGGTAACTGTTTTTTCCCCTTTAATATGGATGTATACGTCTCCAAAATCCGGTTGATTAGTTACTCTACAATTAGACCGAAGTGAGTATGAACGCCAACGCTCATAACGTCCAATAGACGGAACCACTTCTAGAATATTCGGCGATTCATTGTAATCCGTGAACGTAAGTTTGTTGATATTACAATAGTGTTCTAATGAAATAAAATCGCCAGTGATTGGTTTAACCGTATCAATATCACCCCAGCGTAAGAATACTTCAACATCGGATCCTACTGCTTTACTTAAATCCATAGCAATTTTATCTTCTACCATCCACATATCATCGGTAGTTTTCATTAACCGTGCCATGTTATAGGAGTTAAGATATAGCTTTACAGATTTAGATTCTACAATATTAGGGGAGTCTGCAGCATAGGTAAACTTTAACCAGCCAGATACAGGAAATCCATTTTCTAGTAGCGTACTAAATTCGTATCCATTCCAGGCATCTACACCTACAAATTGTAGATCATCATCCTTGATACCATACATCGTACGGTTGAGATGTCTGGGTACCGATACTAGTAAACTTGCATCTACTTCATCCGGGGTTACATAAGGCTTGACAACAGTCCCATCCCCAGCCTTACCCAAATGAACACTTACTAATTGATTAAGTTCGCTTACTAATTGATTAAGTTCTTCTTGTGAGTTCATCTTTTAACCTTACAAAATTTAATACTTGTTCAACTCGCTCTCTTACCGTACCTTGTATGTGAATGACAGGTACTAGTCTTTCATCAATAATATATTTGAATAACTCAGCAATTTCATCTCGAAACTTCTTATCGGTACTCCGTACTCCATCATCCTTTATATCGAATTCCGGTGGAATATAAAATAACAAATCATATTGATTGATAACTTTCTCGAATACTTGATCAACAAACAAATAAGTATTTGCATTAATCTTATTACCAGACATAAGATAAGAAGAATATACTAAACCATCTAGTGCAGTACGATCGGTAATCATCTTATCATACATGAAAACATTGACAATATGTTCCTGCATGATCAGGCGCTGGGTGATATCATTACCCTGCTCGTTAATAGGTAACCCGTAGCTTTTAACCCGCCTAGTCACCTCATTACAAATTTGATAGCCTTTGAACTTCGGCTCTGATCGCAGTGCGTTCAGTAACGTAGTTTTACCTACTGATTGTGCTCCAGCTATCCCTATGCGCATAGTTGCTCCTTTAAAAATATTTCCC
>Ga0214923_10002704_pt1 | contig 23173 bp, 21 predicted proteins | sample LL1510_MetaG_FD_177993 | JGI IMG/M metagenome (GOLD analysis project Ga0214923, IMG submission 177993) | Freshwater microbial communities from Lake Lanier, Atlanta, Georgia, United States - LL-1510 | ecosystem: Environmental > Aquatic > Freshwater > Lake | place: USA: Georgia | collected...
CAACCACCAGCGCCCGTTGGCATCACCGGCGGCCAGATGCCGTCCATCCGGTCGCAAGGACAAAACATTGAACGCGCTGCTCTGCCGCTCGATGGGCCCCTGTCCGAGTGGGTACTACAGCTCTAGTAGTTACTGCGTACCAACTCGGAGCGGCGCAACGCGTGGAGCACTGCCGAAAAGAGGCAACATCTGCCCAGTCGGCTTTTATTCGTCTGGTAGCTACTGCGTGAGTAGCACGAGAAACAATCACCATGCAATCCATAAACAGGGATTCACATGCCCACCGGGATGGTTTAGCTACGGAGATTATTGCCTGAAAAACAATTAGTAAAGATGCAGGAGCTGCAAAATCTGCTAAAAACAAGCCTGCGGGAACTAGATAAATAAATTCGTAAATAATAATACTAAATAAAGGGGTTTGAGATATGCAAGTCCCAAGGGTCTGGCGTTTAGGACAAAGAGGAAGGGGTGAAAAGTGTGAGCAACAAGTAACAGTCAGACAAGGCAGGGTAGAAAGCAAGAAAAATGATTACAACTTGACACCAAAGGGGATAGACAATAGTATAGGATTAGAACAGGTAAAGAAGTTGAAATCTCCTGAGGACAAAATTGATAGAGTAGCTAAAGAGTCCGAAGAACTTCTTGAGTCATTAAATAGCATATCAAGTGCAACAGAAGACACTAGACAAAAAAATCAGAATGAAATCGGGGACCAGAAAAGGAGCCCCTACGGCACACAGACCAATAATGCGAAGATCAATGGGAGTGGAGCCGCCGCAGCCTGGGTGCTTGTGGTGCTCTTGATAGCGGCTGGAATTGCAATATTCGCTCAAGCCATAAATAACAGATCAATGACGGCCACGGGATCTCAAGATCTGGCGATGCCAGAAAATGGTGGAAGAGCAAATCAGACAGACAGAGATACCAGCTCAACTCAAGCCTCCGACCAAGTCACCTTCAATGGCATAAGCCTGCCGGTCACGAATACTTTGTGCAACAAAAAGAAAAATTTTTGTATCTATGGATTGGCAGGGTTAGTAAATGAAGAGCAGGGTAATGCAACCTATCAATTTTCAGATAATGCTAATGGAGAGCAGGTTCAAATCAATGGAAAAATAATGATATCAAGGATTCAAAGAGATTCATCCGGCAATAGGAATATTGAATTTAACTTTGAAGATAATCAGAGCAATACAACACCAGACTGGGCCGCAGCAGGGGTTTTTATGATTGGGGAAGACACCAACCAACCAGGCATAAAAACAACCTTTAAAACGGTTACAAGTTACGGAAGCAAAACACCATTAGGACTCGAGAACAATTCATATGTGTTTCCACAATCATAGAGGTATGCAGCACTTATTTAATCTCTAGAACCACGGTTATTACCACTATCTGCATCCACAGAACCATCTTTCCTAAGCGTATAGTTGGTACCGTTACAGGAAACACGGAATTTTAAGTAGCCGGAAAATCTTCCATCTGGATAGTCTTGCCGGATCCAACCGCTATCGCGTTGCTCTGGAGAAGATGAAACGATCTTATATCCTTGAGAGGTGTAGTCAGCTGTTGTGGAGTATTGCTGTTCACGGCACCAATTTCCACCGTGCGTCTCTGCTTCTGGCTTTTCGCTATCAAATTCCCACCAATAGGTGTAATTGTTGTCATATGCCCAGACATTAACGGTGGAAGAATTGTCAGCAATGAGCTGACGGCGTGCATCCTGCATTTCAAGAGATTGATTGCCCGTTAGGAGCGAAGGCTGAATTCCAGAAAGCAGTTGATAGACTGAGTATGTGGAATTCTTCTTGAGCTTAATTGCACCATACAAGTAGAGATTGAATTCCTTGTTGCCAAGGGTAGGTGACAAGATAGACAGGCCAGTACTGCGTAGCAAGAGGTACTCAACAGGTACGTTATTTGCAGCCTTAATTACAGTGTTGATATCGGGAGCTGGCCTGCATAGTGTCCTCCACAGCTTGAGACTATTTTCACCATAGTTAACGGTCAGTTCATTGTTGCTAGATTTAAATTCGATACTATTGATGTAGGGTTTTCTCTCAGGGGCTTGAAGAGTAAAACCCTGACTGCTCGCGCTATTGGTGGACAACCCGTAAAACAACCAGTTCTTGGGAACGCTTGTGTGTCTCGAAACAAGAAAACTATTGCGAGTCCACTCCGCAGATGGGTTGACGAGAATATATTCGTCGCCAGACTGAACGATATACTGAATATCCTTATCGCTACTACACTCTAAGTAACGAACAGCACGACTTAAGGACAAGCCTCCAGTTGCAACTAAAGCCGCTAAGGTCGAGAAAGAAGCGGCTGCTACCACAGCGAGCAATAGCTGGCGATTAGCAGCCCTGCTAAGCCAGGGAGTGGTATTTGGAGAATTGCTCACAAGTGAAATGCTGAAAAGCTAAATTCCAATACAAGCCAGCATACTACTAAAGGACAACATCTAGACATCTTCAAAGGTTGTCGCGCTTGGAAGCGCAATAAAGCTACTCACGGCTAAGCAGAGAGCAATACTTTGCACAAAAGTATTGGAGAGATTTGCTCACATCATCAGAACGAGATCCTGATCGCAGCAGGCGAGTATCGTCAGCGTGGGTGCGGTGAAATGCATAGCCCAAGGGTGACACAGTGACATTCATTAGTAGAAGGGAAATAATTAGGTCATGATCTTCCCACCCATAATGAATATAACGTGAGTCATGTCGACCAGCGGCTAGATAGCAAGTCCGGGGCACTAATATGTTTCCGAATCCAGGGCGATGTCCGAGACTGCGCCAGGGGATGATCTCAATATGGCGAATGTGAATGGAATCAAAAGTGTTCTGCAATGATGGTTTGTACCCTTGATAAACTGTATACGGGGAAAAACCGGAGACTTCATAGACTGCACCGATATAAAAGGCGCTAGATGGACTAGACAGGGCCTTTGTTAAAAATAATCCAATAAGACCAAACGGAATCCGTATATCAGAATCCAGAAAAAAGATAAACTGCTCAGTTGAAAAACAAAAGCCACTAAGAAGAAGCGCCGCCTTCCCCGTTTCGCGAGTTGTAAGGTTGTGTTGGAGTAGATCAGGCTTAATGCGATAGAAATGAGATGTGAAGCCTTGCTCCACGATGAGACTGCGCTTCAATTGAGTGACAGCAGTCAACTCAACCAGTATTAGAGACTGAATCGGTGTTGACCTGAATAGAAGCGATGCATTATTAAGCCAGAAGGCAAAATCGACCTCGCGACGATCACAGGCGATAATAATATCAAGCACTAACGACTATAGTAGTAAGAGCGATTCGCTTGAACCAGTCCATCATCGTTCCAGCCGGGGCTTGGGGGATGGTCATAATGAAGATAAAGAAGATCTGATGAGCGTGCGGGCGTGAAGCCAGTGCGGTCTTGGTAACGCTCAAGGATATCCTGATCTTCACAGCCCCACCCAATGAATCGTTCATCCCAGCCACCAATATCCACGAGGTAATTGGTTTGGAATGCGGGACAAACCAAGAAAGACTCTCCGCGCGCAAGCTGCTTATAAATTGCACCGGTGCAGTCTTCAGGTGCTGAGGTTGGCAGTGCCAACGCAGACGGCTTGCATGGATCAAGAGCCAGGTGTCCTGACATCAACCTATATCCCCCAAGTACCAAGGAGGGTGAGGATATCACTAACCGGACAAGCTTCCTGATCGAGAACAAGGGCAATAAGTCAGAATCAAAAGGAATCACGTATTTCCCATTTACTCGTGCCAAAAGAAGATTGAGAAGCCGAGTCTTGTGAAATTGATCACACTCCTGGTTAACGAAGAAGGAACGAGCTCCTGCAATGCTCAAGCTCTCAACCAAAGAGGGGGTGCAATAGGCGGACTCGTGAATTGTTAGACATTCGCAATCAGCAGCTAGTATGTGTGGAAGGACATAGTCTCGAAGCCGAACAAGGTCCTCGCTTCTCTGGCGAACAGGGACTAGAAAGCTAATATGCACGAAGGGTATGGTCTGTACCGTGAATGTGGGCGAATGGGAGCTGATACAGATGGCACGTGATAGTCGTTCCTATCAACCGCTTTTGAGACGACTCCCAGAAAAGAATCTTGGATCACTCCGAGAACTCCATGACACACTAGCGTCATCGCACCAGGTTTCCAAAGAGCTTTGCTTTAATTCAACGAATATAACTAGCGTCAATTATTTCATCGCTCCATACCGAGGGATGACATCGGGACGGTCGGGATCGAAAAAACAATATTACAAATCTGCGGAGTGGGTCAACGCTCGGGATAATTGGAGGCGTCAAAATTTACACAATATTTCCGGTGGTTCATATAGCGTTATCAATATATGTTCAAGGCTTTTTCCGCATGATTCATTCGATATTACGATTGCAGCTGCAAGGCTTGATAAAACTGCCAGCCAGATACTTGCTCAAATAGCCGAGAAATTGACGAGCTTTGGACTTAGAATCATCTATCGAGGTTTTCCAAGCCAGCTGATCCGTAGCCTTTCAGAACTCAAAAGTATCAGCAAAAACCTGGGAATTCAACCAGTGGTTATTACAACTGGGATGGCGCCAACAGAGCAGGAATTGATGTTATTACGTGAGACATTTGACGCGAATAGCATTCTTCAGGAATATGGCGCACAAGACTTAGGTATACAACTGTTCAGTTGTAGGCATTGTGGGCAATTCCATTTTGATAACCCAAGGTGTATGCTTACACTAGTTGATAGAAAACTATATTCATCAGATCTCTTCAGCAAAGATCAACCGGTAATAGGCTGCTATACAGGTGATCTAGGCATTGCTTCTTCAGAACAGTGCAGTGCCACAGGTCAAAAAGGATTCTCTGTAAAGCAACAGCCCCACGTTACCTCGACACTTTCTGATAATGCGTCTAGTTTGTTGAAAAGACCGCAAGTTAGACAGTTTGACATTCTTTTAGATATCAACGCAGATCCTCAATTAATTCAGATAAGAGATAAAGCCTTTGCTGGTGTTTGCTCTGATAATGAGGTACGTCACTTTTCAGGAGATCGTGTTTACGACAAGCTGAAGAACAATCAATTAAGCCTCTTGAGACTAGACCTCAACAGGTCGCTGTCAGCGCTAAAACGTCTGGAGTGGCAAAAGAAGCAATTAAGCCTAGTCAGCTTTTTGCTCGCTCATTCGATGATATTGGACGACGTGAATCTTACTAAGTATATAACAAAGTGGCAGGGAATAGAAACTACAAGCCTTGGGTTAGTAGCAGTTATTCAGGATGTCTATGGAGCGATCTCAACCTCGGGCGATGATAACACAATGGAAGTCTTTAACTTGACTTCTGAGATCATTAAAATGATTTTAGCATCACATAGCGCGGTGGAAGATCTACTCAAAGAACCAAGTCTACTAACTCGCCTTGACCTACTCTGGCAATCAATTGAGCGCAACGGTTCGATGCCGAAATGTTGTGCAATTACAGAAGTCATTAAGCCGTATATACTATCTTATGTATGGCTAAAGCATCCCTATTTAATGGATAAATTTCTTGCTTCGTTTGAAGGAAGCGCAGACTATAATATATTATTTGTCGAATACTTGCAGTCGGCTGGTTTCCTCTCTAAGGGTTAGTCTTGAATATTCAGTTCCACAAAAAAAGGTTATTGAATGCCGTACCCGTGCAGTTTTTGAGTAAATATTCAGATCCTGAAGTTAGTGCTTGCGAACCAACTGATCAGTTGCTCAACCCGACATTCTGGGATGAGATAGTCGACTATTCTGAGAAATTTTTCAGGGTGAGTCGCCAAGTATATTGCTCGCAATACGACACTAATAATAGCGACGATATCAGGGTAACATGTGTCATGCCAATTCTATTCAATCACAACTTCACTCATATCGCGTTAAATTCTGTGCTACAACAGTCGAGACACGTCGACCACCTTATACTGCTTATCGACGACTCCGAAAAAACTGAAACATCGTCTCAGCTCTCTATTATTAAGAATGCGCTGGACCAATCAAGCATAAGATTCAGTATCTACCGATATAAAGGAGTTAACGGCCCATACAGGATGCTCAATCAAGTTATAGAGAAACATGATGATTCAGACTTCTTGTGGCTTCACGATTCCGACGATATCTCTCACAATACAAGATTAGAAAAGCAGTTGAGATATGCGCTTTCTCATAGACTTGACATCTGCGGTTCATTCGAGATACGTCTCGGGCCAGATAAAATAAAAGCAATTCAGTATCCAATAAACGTTACTCGTGCGCTGATGGTGGAGCCCGGACACTGCATGTTGTGGCCCTCCTCTCTGATCAAGAGCTCTCTATGGAAAGAGCTCCATGGCTGTAGTGATGAGTATACCTTTGGCGCCGACACAGAGTTTCAGCTAAGAGCCTGTTTCATAGCTCGGATGGCAAATATTCCGAGCTTTTTATATGCGCGACGAGTAAGGCCTGAATCACTTACTGGCTGCTCGTTAACAGGGCATGGGTCAGCATTACGCGGATATATCAATTCTATCTATAAAGCAGAATATTACAAAAGAAAACTACTTCTTGATCGAGGTGAGGAGATGACTCTTGAACCATGCTTCAAGCTCAAAAGCTAGAGCCCAAGCCTGAATTGCAGCAGACGACAATTTCAAAACTTTCTATCCGCAAACATATTCGCCCCAAGGCAACTGCTGGTATGGATCATTAATATTTGGTTCACGACATACCCCTCTTTGGATTGTGTTTCCCGGCATTCGGAACCATGTCAAAATATAGTCAGTACTATTAACTCCAAAAGTGACTTTGGTCGTTGATTGACATGAATCTAATATCGATTGAGCAATAATTCTCTGCTTTTCGCTATTGCTCATAAAAGATGATGTGTTGCCAGATCCATCGAGGGCAAATGTAAGGTATTCGTTAAAAGAGAAGGGGTTAACTGCGTTAGGACTCATTTCACCGCTTCGTGTCTCAGTGACTGTTGAACCCGAGCTAGACAGGCTGGTTGTTGCTTCTGTAATGGCCTCTGAACAGCTCTTAGGTACTAATCTCTCTGGTTGGGCACTGCCAACCAATTTTGGCACCACCCGCCTTTGGAGAAGGGAAACAGCACTAATGATTATACCGATAGGAAATAATAGAACAAGTAGAAGAAACGGCTGCGGTGTCTGCCTGCGTGAGCTCGAGGGTCTAGGCATCGCTCGAATTCATTACAATTAATGGGATAATACAACCCAACGACGTTCGTTGCGATCGATGCAGATGCAAGGGCGTGCTGTGGTGGTTGCTTGCCATCACAAGGCGGGGAGTTCTTATATCAAAAAAACGCTAGAGCAAATATGCAGACTACTCAACTGGCGTATCGAAAAATTTGGCTATGGTGAATGCCCAAATTTGATTAAAAATCACAGCAACAGCTGTTCAATATATTCTTTCAGTCACTCTAATTATAAAATCATCAGATCGTTGCTGCAACATCAACTATTCCGACAAGCATCGGTAGTGCATATCGTAAGGGATCCAAGAACCCTGCTTGTCTCTGCTGCCCGATATCACCAAGATAGCAAAGAACCCTGGTTAGATCAGCCTCTGAAGAAGTATCACCAAGCGACTTATAGATCTCTGATGCTGCAACAACCAACGTTTGACGATCAACTAATCTTTGAAATGCGTGCAGCATCACGCGAAACTCTGCTGAACATGAGCACAATCAATTGTTTGATGCCAAAACTGATATGCTTTAAGTTAGAAGAACTTAGCTGGGATAGAAGCGGCCACGTACACTCCCGATTAGCTCAGGTCCTTGCGTGTAACCCTCGGGACGAACGCATCTGCCAACAGGTACTGATACAAGGCTCCTTTGTAAAACTCCCCAATATTCCGTCGCACTCGAGAACCGGAATGGACCTCAATGCCCATCAAGTGTACGGTGAGCGGGCATCAAGAGAATACAAAAGGCTATACGATAGTCTACATCTAAGGCTTGGCTACAGCGACTAACAACACAATTACTTCGCAAGTGATTGAGTACCGCGCCTTCTGTCATGTTTTTCCAATATCATCAACTCTGCTGAAATAGATCGACGTTCTTTTATTGTCTAATTGATCTCGTGGTTATTGATTGATAATGCATAGGTCTGCCCATACACCATGGCCTCAATCATTGTTAAGATATCACCAAAGCGACTTGTCTCAACTGTTGCGGACAAGAGGGATCGCAGTCGATTGACACGCCATGTCTATTAAGACTAAAATAGAAAAGCCGGGCAAAGTATCATGTGGCAATCCACAAATCAAATAGAGATCAAAGGCGCAGGTTTGCAGGCATTGAAAGAAGCATCTTCCTGAATGCGGGATTCAGCAATCAGACAGCCCTAATCCTTATCGCAACCTGCTATCCACTAGGAATTATCGCGATGTTTTTATTGACGCAGGCTGTCGTTCCACAAATGAATGGCACGGCATCCGTCGGTAGCCCCTCGCTTTTCAGTACATCCCTTGGTGAGTCAGAGGCTCGTTCAGTGATTGAATCATGGTGGAATGCAAGGTCGAGAGTATTCGCGCCTCCTTATGATCCGCAGGCTGCAAATGAGTACGTGTGCAGCGGTCCCCTTTGGGATGATTTAAACAAGACGCCAGATGGACCAGTGTCATGGCTCAAAGCTCATGATCATTACTACACCTATCAATCAACTCAGATTGAACGTGTAATTTCACTTGATAACGCCACTGGTGATCGCCCATCGCTTGTCGTAAGCGTCAAATCATCAGATGTGCTTCAGGGTCCTGGTGTTTACAAACCTTCGTCTAGCACATCAACCTTTAGATATACATTTGCAAAGGAAGGTGGGAAGTGGAAAATTTGGGACTACGATAAAGTTTAGAAGAATAATGAACTATTTATCATGAAAATAAGACGCTCCCAGGATCTACTTTTTTTGGCTGCTTCTTTACTCGCTGCAGCCGCTTTTGTAGGTGCTTATCTCGCGTCAAGCCGTCAGGAAGTCATAAATACGCGCAATAATAATGGCAGTGGCTCTGGGCCCACCTTCATAAAACCTTCATCCTGGCCCCCCGTTCAACAACTCAAGGACTCTGGCCTTTCACCGGTTAGTAATGACGAACTTAAAAAGTGTACTGCGATCTTAGAGTTACCTCAAGAGATTTACGCTAAAGCACATCCCTCTAACTTTGGGAACAGGGAGCCTCGAGATGCAATTGGGCGATCTATTCCAAATCAACCTGCAATTGTTATTATTCACGAAACCGTGATCCCAGCGGCAGCAACAATCAATCTTTTTCAGACCAACCACCTCAAAGATTCAGATCAAGCAAGCTACCATCTGCTGATCAACCGTGCTGGAGAGCGGATACGGGTCGTTCCCGATGGCAATCGTGCCTATGGCAGTGGTTACTCCGCCTTTGGAGACTTCACCATTCATGCGAAGAACCCAGAATCTTTTTCCATTAACAATGTTGCCTTGCATGTAAGTCTAGAATCACCTTCTGATGGGGCTGGAGATAATCCGACTCATTCTGGTTACACACGGGCTCAGTATGACTCACTTGCAAAGCAGGTCCTCCTATGGCAAGCTAAGTATCGAATACCGATCTTCCGTGTGACAACACATGCAAGTGTTGATAGAAGTCATTCAAGGTACGATCCACGCTCCTTTAGCCTGGCACGTTGGGATCTCTTTGATCGCTTACACAAAAAGTATTCTACCGATTGCAACTTAAGTCAGTTTGCACTTCCTGATTAACATGAAACCCTCCGAAAAAGAACTGCCTGAAGCCAAGAGTCCACAAATTGCATTTCTACTATGGGGATTGGGCTTTGTTGGAATCTGTGGCGTTCATCGAATGTACCTTGAGCAGTACAACTTAGGTACGGCAATGCTCGCGACCTTTGGTTTTCTAGGGGTTGGTCAGCTTGTAGATGTCCTATCTATCAGCAAGGAGGTGGAGGAACACAATCGTAATATTGGCATCATACCAGAACGATCTAACACACGCCAGGACAGTTCTTCAGTCAAACCAGAAGCCGCTAAGACAACAAGATCTCCTATACCAGAATTACCCGATGAGGAAGATTACCTTATGAAAGAGGCCGAAGCGATTGAACAGACGATGCAGAAGTTGAGAGAAAAAAAATGATAATTACTAAATCAAAACAACCAGAACTTTGATAAAAGTTACCTGATTTGGCCTTTTGAGACCAGCTTGAAAGTATTGCCAGATTTTTCTACCAATGGCAGTTCTGTAAGATCCTGCATATTTGAACCTCCTCCATGACTGTATATGTTATTTAGATCTGCATGTCTTTTGATCGTCCTTGATGGGTTAGCTGCATTAGGTAATATATTCGGAATGAGATAGCAAGAACCTTCAATATACACCGCTATAAACTCGGACTGGGAACATAAATCAGCTTGCTCTCTAGTTCCATCAACCGAAAACACTTTTGTTGGTAGACCTTTCTGCGATTCTAGGGTCTCGGACACAAAAATGTGGTCGGCATGCCTGATTGACTGATAATCATTAGACAATAAAGCCTTTTTTATCAAATCCTGAGTAACAGGTTTAGGGACTGGCGCGGGTGCATTATAGGATTCACTAGTATTTACAACGGCCATTCCGACACGTTGTTTTGTAGATGAAATATTTTTCGTTTCAAGCTGTGAGAGCCTCTGATTAAGCCCCAGAATCTCATTTTCAATGGCATCTATCTTTCCTACTAGCCTATTAATGCTTGCATTAAGGGATCTAAGTTGATCGGCCGAAGAAAGCGAAATAGCTCCTGCATTTTGTGATGTAAACAGATTTCCGGGAGTTACCACTCTGGCCTGAGATCGAGTCCTCTGTGTCTTTTTCGTTGATCGATTTATATACACATATATCCCGGTAATGGCAGCCAAGGCAATCAATGAAATTGATCCTATTAGAACCCACTCTCCACCTGGAGCCACTTGATTGGTGTCTTTCTCGGATTGTGATTTTTCCGGAAGCATACTTTTAGTGCTTTCAGGTCTATATTGTGCTAGCTCATTACTGAAGTTCTTGGTTAAAGTCTCTACAAATATCTTGTTCTTAGGGTCTTTGAAGAAACTATCTTTGATAATACTAGGAAGATCTAACTCGACTTTGAGGGTACACTCATCTGTGTATAGTCGGTCATGCTGGTTGCTTATGCATTTATCGGATGATGGGCTATAGAATAATATGTATCCAGACTCAGAAATTAGAGTGCCTCTATTTCCTGGCCGTTCAATTTGACCGTCATAGGCACATGGAACCTCTTGACGCTTGTCAAACATTGTGCAGGCTGTTACTGGTGTTCCTACCGGTAATTCGACAGTTACTGGTGTGGACTGATTGTTCTGCTCTGGCATTTTTCTAGGCGTTGAGTGTGGTTTCTGAGTAGTCAGTGTATTGAGCAAGCCTACTTGCTATTGTGTTTCCCATTGCCGTGCCAGAACCCTTAATAGAGCCTTGTGAGCGACAATGAATCCAGGATCTGGTTCATAATTTTGGCGTGACCCCCCACCTATTGATCGTTTGCTATTTAGTAGCTGTTTTACCTCATTTGCGAGATCAAATTTAATGGCTTCGAGCGCCTCTTCTCCTGACTTGTATGGGAATGGTGAAGTAATGTCCTTGATGCCACAGCTTCGAATGGCTTCGTTGAATGTGTCGATAAATGACCCTATTTCACCAAGGTCATTGATGCTAATTGATCTGATCTCTTGGCAGTTTTCGGGGAGGATGATCTCATCAGACGGTGAAAAGCTAACTGTGCCTATGTCTGTTTCAAATTCCATGTTGATGCCTGCAAAGGCTTCTGGCTTTGACTGCGTCAGGCCTTTGAGGCGTGTTTCGTCAACGATCAGCCCCCCAGCGGCTTCTTGCTTTGGATGCTGGGAAAGTACTGTATCGCGCAGTTGAAGCGTTGAGAAGCCACCACCTTTGGACAAGATGAACGACAATAGTTGGTTCACCTCACTAGAAGATGAATATTGACCATCGGGATCAATCCAGTTGATGAACCTTGATCCGTTACCCCCAAGATAGACGGGGGTTGCATGTGGCTGATCAAGGTACTTAATAACCATTCCAATGTAGTAATAGAGACCTGCATAAGCAACAGCCAGTAGACCTCTAAATTGTTGAATCGTTTTCGTATTTCCTGCATTGCGCAGGCGCTCCAATACCTCGGCACCTGTAAGCCTTAGATAGCTATCTAGGAATGCATCAAAATTATCGCCACTGCTTTTGAGGTCTTGGACCAACTGCTGTGACATTTGGTCCGATAGTCCAAAAACATCCCCCACCCTAGATATATTACGGCTTAGAATATTGTGGAACAAATCTCGGCCCGCAAATGGGATTGATAATTGATGCACAAGTGTCATGTCCTTCCAGACACTTATATCTGATGTCCCACCTCCAACATCCAAACATGTTGTGTAGACAAGCTGCTCTTTGAGCTCATCAGCAAAATACTGAGCAAAGGCGATACTTTCAGTTTGGAAGGCTGTTGCTACTGTGCCATCAGATCCGAGCTTATGCCTAATACCGCTAACTTTGCTAGCCGCACGTAGGGCCCGTTCCCATGCATTCTTGTATCGGCTCACCTCTGACATTGAGAAGGCTGTCGGGTAGGAAGCTTTCCAAGTGATTTCTCCAACATCACTCTTGGCTGCATGTGCACTCACAAGATTGACAAGTGTCGTGAGGAAAGCATCCAGATATTTAGGCTTTGTCCATTTAATGTCACTAACAACAAAATCTTTTAAGGAACGTTCACCTAGGGATGGCACATAAAGTCGGGCTTTGGTAATAAAATCCGGAGTCGTCTCCGCCTCGCTAGTTCCCCTTACTGTCAGCAATGTTGCCATCGGCGGATTTGTTCCGTCAGCTGGCGCAGTAAGTAGAGTCGGAACAAAGAAGTCTTTGTTATTCGCAAAGTTCTCAGCCTTCGAGGTAATGTTTAAGGTCAACATCCCAAGGTCTAGGCGCTCCCTTGTGCCTGAGCGCGATACGTGGAGGTTTGTGAAAGAGGTTCCAAAATCAACCCCTAAAGTCCATTTGCTGGAACGGCCAGAGCTGATTTGCGGCGTTGTTATAGGCAGGATACCCACGTGATCACCACGGGGATCAATAAGGCTTAAGACACCTGGATGGCGGCTAGTCTGCCAAATTCGGTAGATGGTTCCGATCTCGCCGTCAAGGGTGGAATCAGTAGCACCCCCTGAAGGCATGTCGACAGCAAACGCATAACCAGAATTTGTTCGCTGCTTGCTCTCCTGCACAGCCAAGTAATATGTTGACCAGCGACTCTCGCTTGGTAGGTCTGGCCACAAGGCAATATATGGTAATTCTCCCTTTAGCTCATCAGCATTTGTAATTGGATAGTCTTTGTAGATTGCCAACTGTGCGCTGCGGTTCTCTATACCACTGATTTCAAATTCGAAAGAAACCCTAACACCACTTCCTTCTGGAGTAGAAACTGGTGCCATTCTCAGTCTCGATTTGAGGTCGTCACTATTGAAGAAGCGAGAGATCTCAGGATTAATTGGAGGGATGAACGTTCTGGTGTCATCAGGTGGCTGAATTTCCTCTAGCCATGTACCAGGTAAAAGTGACTTACCTTTGTACCACCTCAAGCGATCAAGGAAGAAAGTGCTTGCAGCCCAGTACACACAATCTGATGATGAATTTTCAGGCTGAAACGCGGCCAACGTGGTAGCGCCCTGTACGCAAATTTCATGACTCGGCAGATTAAGTACTTGAGGTACAAGATCCTTGTCTACGAAATAGAATGGAACATCGTGTTCCTTGCTTCCCGCCTGTACCAGTACATTCGATTGCCGCTGAACAGAGCCTGGATCAATTGATCTAGCTAGAAAGTCTAGTGGTTTTGGATTGAGTGCAGTTCCAAAGATCTGAAGACTGGTTGTCGATGGGGGAGATGTTGACGGAAGAGTTCCGAAATCCTCTAAATATTCATCAATCACCATTCCAAGGCGATTGCTAAGATCAAGGTTGGGACCACCAGCAGTTAGCACCGATTGCTTGAGGTTTCCGAGCCATGCTGCGAATGAGGCTCGCTCCTGTTGACCTAACGAATGTTTTGGATCACCATATCGAAGCAAAGTTTTGCCGCGGCTTCCTGGGCCAGATAGCGGAACTTCCTCAATCCACGGAATTATCCCTGCAAGAGAGGGGTGCAACCAGATGGATGGAACGGCTAGCGTCGCTGGTGACGTAAAGCCAAGCGATTGGCCGTTAAGGGTAAATGTGTAAATCGTCTCCCAGGGATTACCAGCTGGACCGGGGAGGAGGATGGAGTCCTTGGCAGCCGGCAAAAGCCCCACAAGAGAATCAGCAAAAGGATTAACTTTCGCCAATTCGTTGAGCTTCACTAATTTGGCCTGGATGGGGAGCTCCTTGACCTTTGCAAATGCAAGAACAGCAAGAAATCCAATGTATTCGTGTATTAGTTCTACACGATTAGGGTATTGATCAGACAGAAAAACAGATTGGAACAATAGGGCCCTTGCCCACGGGCTCGGTATAGAATTGATGTTGGTTCGTACAGCTTGCTCATATTTCAAAGCTTGGGCAATCGTACTGAATATTGACTTTGAATTTAAATTCCACTGTCCTTGTATCGGGCCTGGAGCGAGTGTGTTGCGGAGCTGTGGGAGTAAAGGGCGCATGGTGATTTTCCTAGATGATTTCGTAGAGGTTGTTAATCAGTCCCTTAAGACCCTCAAGTCGATGCTTGTTGTCTGCAAGATTATTCTTCAGCAAATCTATACTGTCGCGCCATTTTTCCCGTTTCGAGAATGAGTGACCGATAACAAGTCCCTCTAAATTTTCCTGGTAAGCCCTTCTCGGATCAGGATCAAGGCCCTCTGCGTTTACGTACAGATCATCACGGATATCGGCAAGTTGCTCCCTAGCAGATCCAGACCAACATAGCTCTTGGAACCATCTCAGAAAATCAACCGACCATTTATCAAATGCTGATACAGCTGCGTTTTGGTCCTCCGTTTCTACGTCAGGTCGGTTAGTCCGATCGCTGATCTTGAAGAAACGATCAAACCATGGTGCACCTACTGTGAAGCTTTTAACCGTTGAAGCTCTCTGGGCTTCACGAATTTCATTGTATAGGTTGTGATACCAACTCCATGTAGTACGAAGCGCAGCTCGGAGTGCGCTCTTTGTTGCATCTCCGGGGATATCATCCCATACAAAGATATTATCATCCGAAACCGTTAAATAGGCTCCATTTGCATACCCGGCTCCAGTTTCAGCGGTAACTGCTGCCGCCGCTATCAGTTCAATCGCGCTAGAGGGATTATTTTGCCTCGGGCCACCGGTGGCAGGGTCATCGTAGCGTTGCTTGACGGAGTCTCCGGTCAAATAAATGCAATTAAAGCTGTCTCCTGCAAGTCTTGCCAAATACTGCAGGGCCGCATCCGTGTTAAGCGTAAAGTTCTTTGCTTCGGCATAGATATCCTCATCATCTGGAATATCAAAATCGAAATATGGAAGCAAGACCGAGGCCGTGATGTCAATGCTATCTCGCACCCCCTTGAGTTCTCGGGATAGCAGTGTGCCAAGTGTTGGCAATCCTGAAGAGCCAGTTCCCCCAAAAATGCTGCCGAATAGGTGAATACGAGGCCTGTCACCGTTGGCGCAGTCTGCCTGAATATCATTAATAAAGTCTGGCCAAGGCCCATGTGAGAAATTTGTCGATCTGATTCTGCTTACAACTGCCGAACCAATCGAAGGTCGCCCCCTGAACCCGACCGATAAATCTGCCTGCTTCTCCTCTGGGGAAACCAATGAATCATAAAGTTCACCAAGACCAGCATCTACTGACCTCAGTGATGCTTCCCGATAAATGTCTCCAAGAGTTAGCCTCTCTGAGTACTCACCAAGAGGATTCCAGTAACCATAATTTTTAAGCGTTCCACTAAAAAGTTTCACATTTGTGTCTCTTAACAGACTATTTGCCTCTAGAGAGCACTGAAGCGTTTCTCTCGCAGCCTGTAGATTGCCGTTTGAGGCATCTGCATCAATTAACAAAACTCCCATCCGAGCATCTGTTCCATAAGCACCAGATGAGTGAAGGTGGATCGCCGCACGTGCGCACTTGGAGCCTGTGCCTCCAATACCAATGATGTAGAGCTTTTTCATCAGCGCTTCTCGGCAATTGAATTGAGCTCGTAGCTAAATGGGGGCACAAATCTTACCGTTCTCTGAGTTAGAAAACAGCTTGGTATCCAGTACAACAAAAAGGCGTTGATGAGCGTCATGGGGATCAGGAACTCATATGGTGGCATGTCAACAAAGGTTCCTCCCTGCATTGCGCCTTGCATTGCCGGCGCCTGTACGACAGTGAATTGGATGAAAAGTACGAGTGAAATAACATTGCTGATAATTGATATGGCTAATATGCTAAACCATAGGCTTATTGTATTTTTCGCCTCTTCGCTGCTCTTGAATCTACTGTTATACGAATAATAAATCCATGCTCCCAGAAACGCTAGGTACAATAAGGTACTGAGGGCACTTGCTGGGAAATAGATTTGATCTGCCCAGGCTGTTGGAAATTTGAGTTGGACTGGAAGGATATCTGTAATCAGAAATCGCGTGATCCCTACGATCCAAAATATGCCAATGGCAATTGCGATGGCACCAGCGATGTAGCGCGGCTTCATGCGGCAAGAGCATTTAACTAAAACCCTAGCATCTTGTTGAGCAAGATCAGACGCAGCATTTACATATATTACAATTCGCCGCCAGGAAAGGATATCTCGGTTATGCCTTGACTGCACTACAAAGTCGTAGTGGACTATAAACAGAGCTAGAGGAAGAAGACCTCGCCTTGGAATCAGTTTCACTCCTTATGCTTTGAATGAGCGGCAATAAACGCTGGGTTTTGCTCCCCTCCATCTTTGTACCTGGCGTACTCCAGCTATCCCATTGCAACTCATCCAGCTTTGTGGTGTCGATTGCAACATTCATGATGTTAACGGTACCGGGCATCAATTGAAATTGCGTGGATACCTTGATGCCACTAGGTGCAATCACATGGCTTGTTATGAGTGCGTTCGAACTTGTTAGCACATCAGGTGAAGAACCGATGTTTCCAAAACCCAGTAGTGGATCGGCTCCATACGAAATGGATCCCTGTTGAGCAGGACAACCCCGGATTCTTTGCGCTTGCATCCAGCGTTGCTGAGCATCCTGGAGCATTAACTTACCCGATAATCCTTGGCTAATGGTCGCAGCTGATATCAGACAATTCGGTGGTGATGTTGTTGTGCTTGCGTTGAGGAATATTGTCTTAGCTGAATCAGGGTTAGTAGCAAAACGAGTTAGCTGGATATCAGCTGCCAGGCTTTTATTTGATGTAAGCCTTGAGACAAGTTTTTCCACCTGCGGTGTTGGGCCCAACACTAGTACATAGAATGGGCGTAATCCACTATAAGTATATGAGGGGAATGTTCCCTGCACTACTGGAAAGACACCACCCGTAAATTGGCTTTTAATACCCACTAAAACCAACGATATTGGCATGGATGATGCTCGCTTTATTCCAAGAAAGTTAGATGTGCGTGAATAGTCAAGTTTTGCCAATAGCGCCGATAGAAGCTGCTTGATTGAAGCGTTATCTGGCTCAAGGTCACTAATCAAGGCATCAACCGATGACGGATTACTTGACACAAAGCGGTCGATCATGCTGCTTACTTTCGGCCATTTCCCCTTTTGCTCCTCATAGAAGATAGGGGCTCTGGCCGATAATATATCGATTTTGGTTGAAGAGAATTTATTTGCAGTGCCAGCCTCCCTTCCTATTCGATAGGCGTTGGTTTGACTTCGAGAGAAGCCAAGGGCAGACGAAATACCCAGGACATTATCGAGAAGTTCCAGAGTTTTGTGATAGGAGGAGTCAGCCACATTGGCAAAGCCCTTCATGGAGCCACTGCCATCAATAGAGATATTGATAACTCCAGAGGTTGACGGTGAGCTGGTGTTTGTTGAAGCATCAAAGCCCTGGCAAGGCATTCGACTTTGACAGCCAGTTAACAGCAGTGCTGCCGATGCTGTTGCGATGATTCGATAGTGCATGATCCGGATCTGTGCCATTAGGATTCAATCAGAAGTTGACCTGGTTCCAGAATTTCCCACCGCGCACCTCTCTGGAGTGACTGCAGCCTTGAAGGAATCGACACCCAAGCGGTGCACCAATCCTCTACCACTTGGGAGCGCAACTCCGATCCAAACACAAAAATTTCTTTAAGCAGTGGAAGACGAGCAAATCGATCTCGAGACATGGTTTCGAAATATGCCCATTCGGTTCCATCTGAAATTCGAACTACTCGTAGATATCCGGAGGGGCTTCGGCGCAATCTGATCGTATCAACCTCCAACTCGTGTTTTTCTAATTCGGCAAGAACACTGAAAGGGCGCAACCAACTTGGATGCTGAATAATAAGCTCTTTCAGATCTTCTAATGATAAATCCAGATCGTTTACTGTCTGTGAAGGGCTCGAGGCAGTCACGCCCACCCCAAACATCTTGACCCCTGTGGAGCTCACTGTAGATGCAGTCTTTGACTCCAACGATTCAACACGTCCCAGCAGTTCTTCGATAACCTCGTCCATCGACAAGAATTTTTCTCTTAGGTAGACAAGGTTGTCAGCCACCTCCTTAATGTTCTTGATATTTGCCCGTATGATATCTTTCAGCTTAGATAGCTCGTCCAATGCCGGCTAGCGTGTGTTGCCAATATAGCATTTGGCGTATAATCTACTACGGACATAAATAATTCTTAATTTGCGGGCTCTCGGGGCTATAGTGGGTAAAATGGTTCTTGTTTATGCGATTTCCGTATAAAGCCCTTTTGTGTATAGCTCTGCTTGCAGTGACGGGCTGTAACCGTAACGTTTACAACCAACTACCATCTTCTCGTACTGTTGTTCCTCCATGGTTTTCTTCCTTTCCTCCTTACCCAAATAATTATGGGTTCAAGAATCTCGGTACGGCCTACAGCCCAACAACAATGTATCTCTCTGACAACGTAGCCGACGGGGGTGATGTTGTGGCAATAGCCGTTAATGGACAGGTTGTGCTTGATAATTACCGAATTCATACACCGGATGTTGAAGCACCCCATCCTTTGAGCCTTGTGCTAAAACCTGGCCCAAACAGGGTCGACGTCGGTTGTAGGCTTGATCCAGACGGTATGGGATGCACACTACTTGCTTAGATTTCGAACACAACTGTGGGGCAAGGCATCAGCACCCTAAACGATCAGAATATTCCCGAGGGTCAAATTGCAAGCTTTATCGTTGAGTATAGACCTGCTCAATAATCATGGAGATCTCTATTCAAGCTTTGCGCATTCAACGGATTAAAGCTACTGAATATGGTTATTCCTCAGCCCTATTCCCCATCATCCTCGCTTTTGTTCTCTTTGGATTGTTTTCTCTTTTTTCAATTTGGATTTTAACCAAGTCGCGTTCAGGTACTGGCTTTCAACAACCGTTATCCCCACCGGGCTCAGCATCTCCACCCCCACCGCCATCTTCAAGCCCATTCTCCTCTTCTTCACCAAAAACCGGCAATCAACTCTCCCCTCCCATAGCAAGTTCGCCCTTTTCATCTGCTGCTTCACCTTCTTCTCCCACTTCACCCCAGCTTGATCAAGCCTCTGCACAAGAGCTTGTTCAAAGCTGGCTGAATTACAAACGTCGCCTCTTTGCCCCACCATATGACTCAACACAAGTTCAGAGCTATCTCGTAAACCCGGGCCCACTGTATAGAGACATCACTCGCCCAGGTGGGTCTGTTGACTGGTTAAAGACTAACCAGTCTTATTACCAATGGAATCAGCTAGAAATTCTTGCTGCACAGGATTTTCAGATATTTCCAGACAGAGCTCATATTGCCCTTACCATCTTAGAAGATCTACAGCTTCAGACCCCAAGAGGAATTGACAGAAGCAAGTCTTCTAGAAAAAAGCAAATCTGGGTTTACGAACTCAAGCTCGATCAGGGGAAATGGAAAGTCTACGACTATAGGAAGGATCATTAGAGAATGATAAGCCCTGTGACTGCTTCTGCAAGGTTCTTCTACGTCTTAAAAGCTTTATTGCATGCATGAGCCATTGTTCCTCAAACTTACTCTTATGCAGTCTCTAGCACGCTCACTCACCTTGTTAATGCTCACGATAGCCGCAGTTTCTCTAATATCTTCCTGCCGGAATCGTGCCACTCAAGTAAACCTGTCTCCGTCGTCAAAGCTGTGCGGACCCACTGCGAAGCCATTAGAGGATATATTCAATTATCAAAAAAGTGGCGTAGCTGTTATCTCTAGTAATACTCAGCAAGGAAGTGCTTTCGTAGTTTTTCAAAGCATGACCTCTACCTATCTTGTAACCAACAAGCATGTTGTTGGTAATGATCAAGGTGTGACGGTCAAATGGGTCAATGGTCTGACAGATTCAGCCAAGGTTATTGCTGTGCGAGATGGTGATCGCCCTCAGGATGATCTTGCTCTCTTAGAACTCCCTGCTGTTAGAGGTTCAGTTCTGTCTTTGTCGAGTCGCTCCCCCTCAATTGGCACTGACATTATCGTTATAGGAGCCCCACAAGGCCTTGATTTTAGTTTAACAAAGGGTGTCATTAGTGCGTTTCGCGACTCTGGTCAAATTACCCAGATCGATGCGCCCGTCAACCCCGGTAATTCGGGAGGGCCGGTGATTGATAAATACGGATGTGTCGCAGGCATAGTTACCTTTAAGCTTGACAATAGTGAAGGATTAAATTTCGCAATATCTGCACCCTCTCTCCTTAATTTTAATGCACAACATATTCCAGGCTACTCATCTAATCCGCAGATTTCAGCCACCCTTCCGCCTGCAATCAATTCCACCCCCTTTCCGCCAGCACCCGCTGGTTCTTCAGCATCAGGTGGGCAGCATAATTCAGGTAAACCAAACTGCTGGTTTCAGGATCCTTCGAATTCCACTAATCTCCTTGGCCAACGTTGCAGCATCTCCACTAGGCCAGGTTCTAATGGCTCTAACGAAGTCAGAATTACAGCACCCAATGTATCCTATGCTGTTTATATTTATCCTAACAATAAAGCAATTGTATTTTCGGGTGGTGTCCGCTCCGATGGCACCTGGAAGATCGACTCTGATAGTGATACCAGAGTGAGCACTTCATCGGGTACCATTGCTTTTTCTGCTTCAAATTAATCCCCCCTTTTCTGTATAAGACTTTGATCAAATTCTTCTATCTTTAATGTTTCTGCTAAAATACAAACTGTCCATGTACCTAATAGCACTGGGACACTCCACCACCGCTTCAGAGCTACAATCTGATTCTTCAGCAACATGACTGATCTAAACAAACTACCTTCAGGTTCTAGCCCGAACTCTCTTGAGCGGCTATCAGCATCCTCAGATGAACTTTTGCGGGGCCTGGATGACATTGGATCAACGCCTAAGCAGGAGCTCACCACCACTGATTCTCATAGCATAAATACTTTCTATTCGTTTAACCCAACGCTTTTGTTCTGGTTAAGCGTTATCACGCTAGGCGTATACAATATTTTATGGTTTTACCGATTTTGGCGTCATTTCAAGATTAGAGCCAGTGCTTTGGTTGACAAGGACTATCCTAAGAATAGTCGGATAATTCCGTTTTGGTGCGCACTCTTCTCTGGTTATTACATTGTTGGGACAGCCCGCAGAATTCGTAAGGAGCTCAGCTCACTTCCCGGCAATCATGCACTAGTGAACCCTTGGTCTACGTTTTGGTTATATGGGATATTCAATTACATCAATACTAATTTGGCGCCCTTATTCACTGGATCATTTAGCCCTGCCTTTCTTCCAGCAACCTTATTCTGTAGCGCAATTACAAGCTTCCAGGTTTATCGTCTGCAATGCCTTGCCAATGAGGTCAACAAAGCCAAGTTTCAATCGAAGGATCAGCATGACGCTAATAAGTTCAAATTCTTTGACTGGATCTTTATAATATTCGGGTGCATTTTTACGATTTCCATCCTGGCAAGGCTTTAACGATCTATCATTGCAATAACCATAGAATACGACTTCAAGGCAAAAAGTATTTCTAGCTTCTCGGTGATGCCCTGGCGCGCATTCAATCTAATGACATTATCGAAATTGCCTTGGGTTTGCTGATTAATATCAGCGTTTTGGGAATCAATCTTCTTCTGCGCTGCCAGCTGGAATCAGTTTGATCTGTTTGCGGCCCAATTTAAATTCAAATTCATTACCAGGCTCGAGCCCCAACAGTGCCGTTTACGCCCTGCCAACTAGAAGATTGCCGATGCCTTGCACAGTGGCAACGTAGCTAAGGGTGCGGCTTGCTTTCCCGCGCCCTTTTCCGATACCGCCAATTAACCCCCTTCGCCTCCAAAAGCGCCTCGTAGAAGGCAGTGAAGTTTAGGCGCTCACTACCATCTTTCTAAGCGCTCACATCGCCCGCGGAGCGAACCAGGTCAGACTTTGATGCATCGCCTAGCTCTCTCACCCTTGCCAGGAGTTCGGTTCCAGTCAGCGCCATTTTAATGAAAAGCTTCTAAGTGTTTGAAGAAAAACCCTGTCGCCGAAGGCATTTTCCTCGGCCAAAAGCTGATTTCTTATTGATTTCAACCCCCAGCGCAGCTCAGACGGCTGGATGAGGCCCTTATGGCTGTTTCTGAGGCTTTTGGCCGTCCATCTGGCCACACCTCTAGGCAATGCCCCGCTCATGCCGCCTTCATCGCCGCGGGACGGAGCAGATTACCCAGGCGAATCTGGTTATAGGCGATCCCGTGCAGGCTGAACACCGCAGCGACCTTTTCGGTGCCGCGCAGCTTGAACTGACGCAGCCCGCCCCACTGTTTGATCCAGCCAAACACCTTCTCGATGCCGCGGCGGGCGTTGATCGATTGGGCGTAGCCCTCGTGGCGCGTGGTGCGGCCATCAATGGCGGAGCCACCAGGCCGAGCAGTGTTCTGGGCCACGTGCTGCGCGACGCCGATCCGCCTCAGTTCGGCGACCATACCCTTGGTGTCGTAGTAGTTGTTGGCACCCAGGGTTTTCCTGTGGGCACCGGGGAGTTCAGCTGGCATTGCCT
>Ga0214923_10002706_pt1 | contig 23150 bp, 21 predicted proteins | sample LL1510_MetaG_FD_177993 | JGI IMG/M metagenome (GOLD analysis project Ga0214923, IMG submission 177993) | Freshwater microbial communities from Lake Lanier, Atlanta, Georgia, United States - LL-1510 | ecosystem: Environmental > Aquatic > Freshwater > Lake | place: USA: Georgia | collected...
TCAGGCCGACCCCGAGGTCGACGGCCACCCAGTCGGCGAAGCTCTCGCCGACGGTTGTGCAGAGGATCTTGATGACCCAGAACCAGATGGTGATCTCGGGCACCTTGTTCAACAGAGCTCGAGTCGAGGACTTCGACACAATTTCGGAATCCAAGTTGCTCATGAATAGGGTGTCTATCACAGAGCATCGACTCCGCTCCGTCGGCTCCATGTGACCGACCCGAACGTCGGCACGTGATCTCGACACGCCTTCGTCGCACGCGGTCGGCGGTTTCACTGTGCCCCGTCGTGCTGTGGACAGGACGCGTCACCACCAGACATCCGTGCGTCGCCGTCAACGCAAACGGCCGACCCGTGCGGGCCGGCCGTTTCACTTGGTGGGGTATGCACCTAAGTCTCTACCCCGGCGTGGAGGCGGGTTTCAGAGGTCCGGTCGGGGTGTTTCTAATCGAAAAGCGGCCTGCTGCTAACTGGTCTTCAAACACCGTCCGGCCGAAGACCCATCCGATGCAGGGTGTTCGTGCTGTCAGCGCTCGCCGGTTCGGTGTGTACCTGTGCTGACTTAGGTGCATACCCCATGGTGGAGCTGGGGGGAATCGAACCCCCGTCCATCAGCCGTTGAGCGCCCGTGATACGACCATCCCCACTGTGGTGCTGTCGCAACACCGTCGGCGGGTCGACTACCTAGTTACCTAGGCCGCGCTACGTCTTTCCGAAGTGTCATCAGTCTTTCCTGACGTCAGCGTGCTTTCCCGCTGTCATCCTCCGCTTCTGTTGCCGGGCTGCGGTGGATCGGCCCCGTGCGACCTTGCGGCTCACGAGTGCTCTCCGACACCTAATGAATTAGGCGGCGAGAGCGAACTGCTTGTTGGCAGTTATGTGGTTGCCCCGTTTTTCGAGTCTGAGCAACTCGGGTCGCACGCTCGACCAGCGACACTGACGTCGAAACCTGTCAGCCCCGTTGAACTTGCGTAGCTGTATAAGTGTACGCACGGTAACCACACGACTGTGCGGGGCGTGTCAGCGCGGGCCGCACTCGCGGGCAGCCGTTGTCTACTCGGGCTTGGGTAACACGGGCTTGGACTACTCGGGCTTGCCGCGACGCTGGCGCCCCATCGCGCGGCGCATTTCGATCTTCGATTCTTTTTCGGCGATTGCCGCTCGGCGGTCTTCTTTCTTGCGGCCTTTGGCCAGTGCCAGGTCGACCTTCACTTTGCCGCCACGCAGGTGCACGTCAAGAGGCACGAGCGTGAGACGTTCTTTCGCCATGCGCTCGGCCAGGCGGCGAATCTCGGTGCGGTTGAGCAGCAACTTGCGCGGGCGCACTGGTTCGTGCGCGCCGACACCGTGACTGAACTTGTAGGTGGCGACGTGCATGTTCTCGAGCCACATCTCGCCGTGCGAGACGTGGGCATACGCCTCGGCGATCTGCACTTCTCCGGCGCGCACACTCTTTACTTCACTGCCGTGCAACACGATGCCAGCCTCAACGACATCGACGATCGTGTACTCGTGTCGGGCGCGCCGATTGCTCGCGAGCACTGGGTTTTCTGCATCGTTCTTCGCCATGTCAGTGAATTGAGCCTAGGTAGCGTCATCGTTGTGCAGTCGCGGCGTCTCGTGATCACCGGCGACGTCGAGCAACAAATTGTCGCACACGCGCGTGCGTGCAAGCCACAGGAGATGTGCGGGTTGTTGGTCGGACACACGAGTACCGACAGCGACGTCACCAGCGCAGGCACCAACCGTGTGCTCGAGTTTCACCCGTGTCGCAACGTGGCGGCTTCGGCGATCGTCTACACCCTCGACCCGAAGGATTACATGCGCATCGAGCAGTCGGCCGACGACCGTGGGCTCGCCGTGCTTGGCGTCGTGCACAGCCACACCCACACCGAGGCCTACCCGAGCCCGACCGACGTTGCCCAGGCACTTGACCCGCTCTGGAACTATGCGATCGTCAGCTTGAAATATGACCCACCGCGGCTGCGCAACTTCCGCATCGTGGCAGGGGAGATCAGCGAAACCGCCATCGACACCATCTAGTTCGGCATCGGCATCGCTTGACAAAACGGCTCGTTGCCGCGCCGAGCCGCGTTGGTGTGACGCCTACCTGCCCCGCCAACTCGGTGCGCTCGTCGCCTCGCCGCTAGATTGTTGACTATTCCCGTCAGATTTATCACCATTCTGACGCGAACGAGTTCAACCCCCTGGAGCACGACATGACACCAGCCAACGCGACACCCATCGCCGAGCGCTCGTCGTCGAGCGTGCTTGAACTGATTGGCAACACGCCGATCGTCGAGGTCAGCCAACTGTCGCCGTCGCCTGACGTGCGGCTGTTTGCGAAACTTGAAAGCCAGAACCCGTTTGGTTCGGTGAAAGATCGCATCGCCAACGCGATGATCAAGCGCGCTTATGCGACCGGGCGCTTGGTGAAGGGTCAACGCATTCTCGAGCCGTCATCGGGCAACACGGGCATCGCACTTGCGGCGATTGCACGCATCACGGGCAACCCGATCACCATCTTGATGCCCGAGAGCGTCTCGATCGAACGTCGCCAGATGCTCGAAGTGTTCGGTGCAGAAATCATCCTCACGCCTGGGGGTGAAGGTTCGAACGGGGCAGTGCGTCGCGCTGAAGCAATGGCAGCAGAACACCCTGAGTGGTGCTTCTTGCATCAGTATTCGAATGAAGCGAACCCACGCGTGCACTACGAGACCACTGGGCCCGAGGTGTGGCGCGACTGCCCGCAGATCACGCATTTCGTCGCTGGGTTGGGCACCAGTGGCACCTTGATGGGCGTCGGCCGCTATCTCAAAGAGCAGAACCCCGACGTGCAGATCGTTGCCGTCGAGCCACCACTCGGCGAACTAGTGGAAGGTTTGCGCAACCTCGATGAGGGTTACATTCCGCCCGTGTTCGAATTGTGGAAAGGCCGTGAGATTCTCGACCGCAAACGCATCGTGCGCCCGCGCGAGAGCATTGAGATGACACGCCGCCTCGTGCACGAATGCGGCATCTTTGCAGGCATCTCGTCGGGGGCGTCGTTGGCCGGTGCATTGAAAGTGGCGAATGAAGCCGTCGAGCGGGGCGAGAGCGCCAACATCGTCTTCATCGTGTGCGATGGCGGATGGAAGTATCTTTCGACCGGCGCCTACACGATTGATCTCGACACCGCCACGGAAAACGCCGAGAAGGTCATCTACTTCTAACGAGTTCGCGGCGCATTCCTCTCGTGCGGTGCGCCTGCCGGGCGTTCAGCCGCCAGCGACGAGCGCAGCAAGCCCGACCAGCACCACGGCTGCACCGCCAATACGGCGTCGATGGTCGGCTTCACCGAGCAGCTTCCAACCCGCAAAGGCGGCGATAAGCACGCTTGATTCGCGTAGCACCGCAACATAACCCACCGGCGCTTTGCGCATCGCGAGTAAGACAAGGCAGTAGCTGCTGAGCGTTCCCACGGCGGCAATCGAGAACCGTGGCCACTGGTAAAGCAAGGCGCTCATCGCTTCACGTCGACGGCTCGCGAAGGTCCACGCACTCACTGACACACCAGTCGCAACCATGATGCTGAGGGCATACGCCGCCGGATCAGCCGACTCGCGCACGCCCGTGGCGTCGATTGCTGTGTACACACCGATGATGAGCGCTGTCGCTGTTGCGAATCGCATTTGGCGCAACGAGCCGCGCGAGAGCAAAAAGAAACCAATGCCAGCCACCACGATGCCCGTTGCCGTGAGCCACGACAACACATCATTGAGCAGCAGCACCCCAAGCACGGCTGCGCCAACGGCACCACCACCGCGCGCGATTGGGTACGACACCGAAAAATCTCCGGTGTTGTAGGCCCGCACCAGCAAGATCGAGTACGGCAGATGTGTGACGCCCGACAGCAGCGTGAACTGCCACGCGAAATCAGGGCGTCCGTCGATGATCCACCAGACTCCGAGAGCGCCGAGCGCGATGAGCATTGCGATGAAGAACTGACCCCACAATGCAAGGCCCGAGTCGACGTTGCGTTTGACGGCGAGGTTCCAGCCGGCATGCAGGCACGCTGCTGCAAGTGCCATCAGTGTTGCGGTCAACACAGCATCACCCAAATGAACGCTGTTGACTGCACCTCGCAATAGCCTAAGAAAGCAATGGTGGATGCACGCGAACAGCCGATTGGCGTGTTCGATTCGGGTTTCGGCGGGCTCACCGTCGTGCGTTCGCTCATCGATTTGATGCCGAATGAGTCGCTCGTCTACATCGGTGATACGGGTCGGTATCCCTATGGCAATAAACCCGCCGCCAAGGTGCGCAACTACGCCCTCGAAATCGCCGACAGCCTCATACGCGACCATGGCGTGAAGGCCATCGTCGTTGCGTGCAACACTGCCGCCTCGGCTGCGCTCGACACACTCGTCGACACGTTGCCAGTGCCTGTCATCGGCGTGATCGAGCCCGGAGCACGTGCCCTCGCTCGTGTGACGCACAACGGCAAAGTCGGCGTCATCGGCACCGTTGGCACGATCGCTTCAGGTGCCTACGACGCGGCCGTTGAGGCCACCGGTGCTGAGGTGGTGCTCACCTCGGCAGCGTGTCCGGGTCTCGTCGAGTTCGTCGAACGCAATCAGGTCGATGGTGAAGAAGTTTCGTTGTTGACCGAACGACTGCTGTCACCGTTGAAGAGTGCCGGGGTCGATGCGTTGTTGCTTGGGTGCACGCATTATCCATATCTTGCGCCAGTGATACAGCGAGTGATGGGCGACGGTGTCGTGCTCGTCAGCAGTGCCAACGAAACCGCCTTTGCCGTGCGCGAAATGCTCGATGCACACGAGCTGGCCGCCCCTAGCTCGCAAGTTGCACAGCGGCGGTTTCTCTCGTCGGGCGACGTTGATGCCTTCGCCACGCTCGGTCGGCGTCTGCTGGGCCCCGAACTTGGCGAGGTCGCGGCATGGCATTCTGGAGCCGCATCATGAACACTCAACGCCCCGACAACTCGCGCCCCGACGGCCGTCGCCCCGACGAGTTGCGACCGATCACCTTCCAACGCGACTTCACCGAGATGGCGGCGGGCAGCGTGCTCGTGTCGTTTGGCCGCACGCGCGTGTTGTGCACCGCCTCGATTGACGAAGATGTTCCACGCTGGATGAAGGGCTCGGGCAAAGGTTGGGTCACCGCCGAATACTCGATGTTGCCTGGCTCGTCACCCGAACGTGTCGATCGTGAGGCTGCGAAGGGCAAGCAGTCGAGTCGCACCGTGGAGATTCAACGCCTCATCGGTCGCGCGTTGCGGTCATCGTGCGACATGAAATTGCTGGGTGAACGCCAAGTGTTGCTCGACTGTGACGTGCTGCAAGCTGATGGTGGCACCCGCACCGCCAGCATCTGCGGCGCCTACATCGCACTGCATGATGCGCTCGCGCGCGTGGTGGCCAGTGGCGCAATCAAACAGCATCCGCTGCATTCGCTGTGCGCAGCGGTGAGTGTGGGCATTCACTCGGGTACGCCAATCATCGACTTGCCCTACGTCGAAGACTCAACTGCTGAGGTCGACATGAACGTCGTGATGCTCGCACCGCTACAGGGTGGGGTGGCGCGATTCGTCGAAGTGCAGGGCACTGCCGAAGGTCAAGCGTTCAGCCGTGAACAGCTCGACAAGCTGCTCGCGCTCGCCGAAGGTGGTCTCGCCCAGGTGTTCGAACAGCAGCGCAGCGTGATCGCCGTGCCGCCCGTGCCGCGCGCGTGATGCGGCTCGTTTGCGCCTCGGCCAACCCCGACAAGGTCGCCGAAATTCAAGAGTTGCTGCGTGGCGTCGCTGAGTTGTTGCCGCGCCCGATCTCGGTCGGTGACATCGTTGAAGACGCCGACACCTTGCTTGGCAATGCACGCCTCAAAGCTCACGCCATCTGTGTCGCCACGGGGTTGCCTGCAGTAGCCGACGACACTGGTCTCGAGGTCGATGCGCTCGGTGGTGCGCCCGGTGTGCGTGCCGCGCGATATGCGGGCGCGTCTGCGACGTATGCCGACAATCGCTCGAAGTTGCTCGCCGCGTTGCGTGATGTCGACACCGCCCAGCGCACTGCTCGGTTTCGCACCGTTGCACTCGTGGCGTACCCAGACGGCAGCGAGCGTTTCGCCGAGGGAGTCTGTGAAGGCGTGATCAGTGACCGTGAGCGTGGTTCGCGCGGTTTTGGTTATGACTCGGTGTTTGTTCCGCTTGATGGTGATGGTCGCACGTTCGCCGAGATGTCAGTCGACGACAAGCATGCGCTCGGCCACCGCGGTCGGGCGTTTCGTGCCCTTGCTGCCGCCGTGCGCGCCAACTGACACAGCGTCACCAGCCGCGCAGCGTGTGTGGTCGCGTCACCAGCCGCGCAGGTCGATTGGCCAGCGGTCGAGCACCTCGTCGCCACGCACCAGCCACAGGTGTTCGTGCATCGCCATCGTCGGGTCGACATGGGCTGGAATCACGCGCACACGCGAGCCCACCGTCGGCTGCGCCGCGCGCACCGGGCTCGCCGCGCGCACCGGGCTCGCCGCGCGCGATTCCACCTTTTCGGTCGCAAAGGTGATGTGCTCATCAGAGCAGAACCACACCTTGCAACCGGCAATCGACGGGTTGCCGTGATCCATTCCGAGACTTTTCAGACCCACGTCGGCGACGGCCCACTTCTCGTGCGATGACACCACCGTGCCGAGAATCGAAAGTGCTTGCCGAAACGGCAAGCCGAGCGTGCCGTAATACGTATCCATCAAGGCATATGACCCGGCTTGCACTTCGGTGACGCCGGTGTCAGCGCGGTGTTCGGCATGCACATCGTGGTTGCCGGTGCCGCCAGCCGAGATCACGTCACCGCCAACGTCAAGTGCTGTTCTGTTCAATACCTCCATCGCTGACAGCGTCTCGCGACGTTGTGCCGCACGGTCGTCACTGACCATCAAGTGACCCTCGTAACCCATCACGCCACGCACGACGAGACCTCGCCGACGAGCGGCATCTGCGAGTCGCCCCGCATCACTCGGCGCACAACCACAGCGTGGTAGGCCGATGTTCACGTCGATGAGCACGTGACGAATGCCAGCCTGTGCAGCTGCATCGACGGTGACGTCAGAGTCGACCGCAACAGTGATCATCGCTTGATCTTGCAGCGCGGCGAGTTCGCGCAGTCGCTCGACGTCGACCACCTCATTAGCGAGCAGCAGGTCGTCGCCCAAGCCGGCGCGCGCCATGCCGATCATCTCGCGCACGGTGGCACAGGTGAAGTGTCGGTGACCGTGCTGTCGTTGCAGGTCGGCGAGGGCAGTGCTCTTGTGGGCCTTTACGTGTGGTCGCAGCAGCGCACCCGGCAGTCGAGTGGCCATCGTGGCAAGGTTGTGTTCGAGCGCATCGATATCGACCACCGCGGCAGGGGTCGCAAGGTCGTGCACGCTCGTCATTCGTGCCGGCGGAGAGACTCGAACTCTCACTGGCGGCGTCCTAAGCGCCGTGCCTCTGCCATTGGGCTACGCCGGCCCGCTTTCGTTCAGGGTAGTAGTGCCGCTGGTCGTTTGACAGAATGTAAAGGTGACTGCCACCGCCGCGCCGAACACTCAGCACGGTGCGTCGAGTGCAACCACAGCGTTGAGCGCGGCAGCAATGGTCGACCAGCTCGGTCTCGCCGATCGCGTCGTCAACGAGCAGGCGCTCGCCGCGAGTGTCGCGCGTTGCCGCGAACGCAACGTGGTGATGCCGACATTCGCGCAACTCGCCGACCCACGCAAGATTGATGCATCGATCACCAAGGGTGTCGACAAGAACGCGCCTGATGCCCGCAACCTCTTTCGCGTGCATTGGTACAACAACATGGCGGGTGAACGTGTCGCCGTGCCCGATCACATCGTGTTGCCGTCGTCGCTCACCGGCATCGAGAGCCCGATCATCGTGGTGTTTGGCGATCGCTTCCCGATGATCACTGCCCACAAGGTGCTTGCGGCATACGCGTGTCTTGCGCCGCGCATCATCACTGGCCAATTTGACCCGACGCAACATCGCGCCATCTGGCCTTCGACGGGCAACTACGCGCGCGGTGGTGTGGCCATCAGCAAGATCATGGGTGCGCGCGGCGTGGCGGTGTTGCCTGCCGGCATGTCGCAAGAGCGATTCGATTGGCTCGACAAGTGGACGAGCGATCCGAGCGACGTTATTCGCACGCCGGGCACCGAGAGCAACGTCAAAGAGATCTACGACGCCTGCAACGAGATGCGCAAGGATCCGCGCAACTTCATCTTCAACCAGTTCTGCGAGTTCGCCAACCATCTCGTGCACTGGCAGGTCACTGGCAACGCGCTGGCTCACGTGTTCGACACGGTGCGTGCCCGCACGGGCAACGACAAGTTGCGTCTCGCAGCATTCACCAGCGCCACCGGCTCGGCGGGCACCATCGCTGCGGGTGATCGTCTGAAAGAACTCTTCGGCACCGCCATCGGTGCAGTCGAGGCCCTCGAGTGCCCGACGATGCTCGAGAACGGTTTCGGTGAACACAACATTCAGGGCATTGGCGACAAGCACATTCCGCTCATTCACAATGTGATGAACACCGACCTCGTCGTCGACGTCTCTGACCGCGCCACCGACGAACTCGACGTGCTCTTCAACACCGACGACGGGCTGCGCTATCTGCACGAGCGCAAACACGTGCCCGAGGCGACGCTGCAGGTGCTGAAGCACTTCGGCTTTTCGGCCATCGCCAACGTGATCGCCGCGATCAAGATCGCCAAGATTCGCGGGCTCGGTGCGAATGACGCGCTGATCACCATCGCCACTGACGGCGCCGACCTGTATCCGAGCGAGCGCCGCAAGACCTTGGCCAAGCGCTTCAACAACAGCTTCGGCACCACCGACGCAGCTGAAGTGTTTGCCGAACATCTCGGCTCGGTCAGCACCGACAACATGATCGATTGCAACGAGCGTGACCGCAATCGTGTGTTCAATCTCGGCTACTACACCTGGGTCGAACAACAGGGCACACCGGTGGAAGTCTTCGAGGCGCGCCGTTCGCAGGCGTTCTGGCGTGACTTGCGCCGCTTCGTGCCCGCGTGGGATTCGATGATCGACGACTTCAATCGTCGCGTCGCCGGATAATGTCGCCGCACCGCAGCGGCCGACGATGAGTGACGTCACGTTGCCGCGCGCCAATCCGCGCGCCAAGCCGCCCATCGTGCGCGGGCTGCGGTGTGCGGCATGCGGCACGCGTGTGGCGGTGAAGACGGCAATGTCGTGGCGGTGCCCGAACGCGACGGGCAACGATCGTCATCACGTGCTGCTGATCGAGAGTGACGTTGCACCGCTGCGTCGCACCAAGCACGCCAACCCGTTCATCGCATTTCGTCGATACCTCGCCTGGGATGCCTTCGCCGACGCCAACGACATGAGCGAGGCCGATCGCGACGCACTGATCGCAGAACTTGACGCCACGATCGCCACCGTGGCTGGCACCGGTTTCGTCTTTACTCCCTTTGCTCGCGCTGATGCGTTGTCAGATGCGCTCGGCTTTTCGCAGAACGGTGGGGTGTGGGTCAAAGACGAAACGCACAACGTCGCTGGTTCACAGAAGTCGCGACACCTCTTTACTGAGTTGCTGCACCTCGTGGCTGCCGAGCGTCTGGGTCTTGCGCCGTGGTCGAGCGCCGATTCGCCCACGAGCGCTGCGCCAGCCAGCCGACCACCGCAGAATCGTCCGCCGCTCGCCATCGCCAGCTGTGGCAACGCCGCGTTTGCCGCCAGCACCCTCGCGCGCGCCGTCGCGTGGCCGATTCAGGTGTTCGTGCCCGAGCACGCCGATGCTGCACTCGTCGCGCGACTGCGTGGCCTCGGTGCCGATGTGGTGCATTGTGCACGGCGCGACGATGATCAACCCGGCGACCCGTGCGTGCATCGATTTCGCGAAGCGGTGCGTGACGGTGCGATTCCGTTCGGGGTGCAGGGCCCTGAAAACGCGTGGTGTCTCGACGGTGGTCGCACCATCGGCTGGGAGATGGCGTATGTCGCCGAACACATGGAGCCCCCGCTCATCGCGCGACTCTTCGTGCAAGTCGGCGGGGGAGCCTTCGCCGCGAGCCTTGCCGAAGGTTTTCACGCAGGTGGCACGCGTGCTGCGTTGCATGCGGTGCAGGCCGAAGGTTGCGCGCCACTCGCTCACGCCTGGCAGGAAAGCGCCAAATACAAGACTGCACTCGATGCAGCCGGTCACTGGGATCAGTGCATGGTGCCGTGGTCTTCGACGCCAACATCATTCGCCGACGGCATTCTCGACGACGAGACCTACGACTGGGTCTCGGTGTGTCGTGCGATGCGGGCGAGTGGCGGTTCGCCCGTGGTGGCTAGTGAACAGCACGTGCGCGATGCCTATGCGCTCGCACATCGCACCACTGACATCGACGTGAGCCCGACCGGTGCATCGGGGCTCGCTGGTCTGCTTGCTGCCCGTGATCGCGTGTCGAATGAAGAACGCGTCGCCGTGGTGTTCAGTGGCATTCGTCGCGAAACACCCAAGCCTGCGTGAGCAGTGCACGCCCTGCGAAGCGTTAGCCTTGCGCGCATGACATCACCGCTTCTGCCGGCCTCCGCCCCGCTTCCTGCACTGCCAATGGCGCTCGACGGCGGCATCGATGCTCGCGGCGACATCTTCAACCGCCTGCTGAAGAGTCGCGTGATCATGCTCGGCTCTGATGTCGACGACGCGGTTGCGAATCAGATCTGCGCACAGTTGTTGTTTTTAGAAGGCGAAGACCCCAAGAGCGACATCTGGCTGTACGTCAACTCACCCGGTGGTTCGGTTACCGCAGGCATGGCAATTTACGACACCATGCAGTTCGTTTCGTGTGATGTCGCCACAGTGTGTGTCGGGCTTGCCGCATCGATGGGGCAGTTTCTGCTCACCGCTGGTGCGACGGGCAAGCGCTATTCGCTGCCAAACGCACGCATCATGATGCACCAGCCGCTTGCTGGTCTGCGGGGTCAGGCTGCCGATATCGCGATTCAGGCCGAGCAGTTGGCATACACCAAGCGCCGCATGGCTGAACTCACGTCGCACCACTCGGGCAAGAAGGTCGAAGACATTCAGCGTGACTCTGAGCGCGACCGCTGGTTCACTGCCGAGCAAGCCAAGGAATACGGCTTGGTCGACAAGGTGATCGTCAAGCGCGGCGAGATTCGCTAATCCACACCGCGCGCTACGGCAGCGTCGTGGCGACCGTCTCGGGTGTCAGCGTTGGCACCTGCACGGCAAAGCCGGTCGACAAATCGACTCCACAGGTCGCCGCCGCATACATCGCTGCTCGGTCGGCTGACGTCTCGGCGAGATAGGCGGCGTCGGCCAGCGCCTGCACGCTCTCGGTGTCACCCACGTTGACTTCTGATGCGGCAACGAAGACATCGCGAAGGGCGATGAAGTCAGCCTCCACTTCGAGTGGTGCAACTTCGGCAAGCCGTTCATAGTGCTCGACGAGCCGTTCAACTTCGCCGTTGCTGGTCGGCGGTGAGGTCATCTCGTCGATTCGATCGGCGAGCACACGACAGAAGTTTGTAGCGGTGCGGGGTGTTTCGGCGCACCCGAGCGCGATGAACGACAGAAAAACTGCGACCGCCAAAGCGCGACGCTTCACACCATGCGAGTGAAAACCCATTGCCGTTCAAGTCTCACAGGTGGCGGTCGGGGAATTTGGCATTCATTGCGGCGCCGGTTGCGATCATCAGCAGTCGTCGCACTGGCAGGCCCAGCAATTACGTCAACAGTCGGGGAGGTAGACGGGTGTTCGCATCGGCGCGTTCTACCACGTTGCTTGGTGTCGTCGGTCGTTGTGTCGATGTCGAGGTGCACGTTGGCATCGGCTTGCCGGGTTTCACCATCGTCGGTCAGCCAGACGAAGTGTGTCGCGAAAGCCGCGACCGCGTGCGCGCCGCGTTCTTGTCGCGCGGTTTCGTGTGGCCCAATCGCCGCATCACCGTGAATCTCGCCCCAAGCGGTGAACGCAAGGGCGGCTCAGGGCTCGACTTGGCGATTGCAGTCGCCGTGCTCGTCGCCGACGAACAATTGCCGCCGAGCGTGCTCGACGGCCATGCGTTCGTCGCCGAACTCGGGCTCGATGGTTCGTTGCGTGATGTGGTCGGCGCTGCACCGTTGGTTGCTGCAGTGCGTGACCGTGCCGTCGTGGTGGCTGCTGGCAATGGCGCTGCAGCTTTGGCTGCTGGTGCGCGCCGGGTGCTCGTGGCGAGCGACCTTGCACACGCCGTGGCGTGCCTGCGTGGTGATGACGAGTGGCTTGCACACGACGGCACGTCGGCGTCGCCAGCACTCGAGTCGCTGCCCGATCTTTCTGATGTGCGTGGCCAGCCCGTCGCGCGACTCGCACTCGAGATAGCCGCCGCGGGTGCCCATCACCTGTTGTTCGTCGGGCCTCCCGGTGCTGGCAAGTCGATGCTCGCTCGACGACTGCCGAGCATTCTTCCGCCGCTCACCGACGACCAAGCGCTCTCCTGCACGATGGTGCACTCAGCGGCCCACACTGCGCTGCCGAGCACTGGTCGCATCGAGCATCCCCCGTTTCGCGCCCCGCATCATTCGGTGTCACTCGTCGGAATGATCGGCGGCGGCACTGCAGCGATGCGCCCGGGCGAGGTGTCGCTCGCATCTGACGGCGTGTTGTTTCTCGACGAACTCGGCGAGTTCGCCCCGAGCGTGCTCGATGCCTTGCGCCAGCCGCTCGAAGAGGGCGTCGTTCGGGTTTCGCGAGCGCGCACGACGCTGAGTCTGCCGGCGCGCTTTCTGCTCGTGGCGGCAGCGAACCCGTGCCCGTGTGGTTCCGGCGCCCCTGGTGTGTGCGTCTGCGACGATGCCGCTCGGGCTCGATATCTGCGCCGCTTTTCTGGGCCACTGCTCGACCGATTTGATCTTCGCGTCAGCGTCGGCTTGCCGCACGTCGATGATCTCGTCGGCTCGCGCACAGGTGAAGCCTCAGCGGTGGTGCGCCATCGGGTTGCGGTCGCTCGTGCCGCCGCCATGGCACGGCAAGGCACCGTCAACGCGGCACTCGCCATCGATCAGCTCGATGTTGCGGCCCCGCTCACGCCTGCCGCTCGCGCCGTGTTGCGGCGTGAACTCGAGGCCGGTCGGTTGAGTGGTCGGGGGCTGCACCGTGTGCGACGAGTCGCACGCAGCATCGCCGACCTGCACGGTGTCCACGAGATTGTCGCAGAAGACCATGTTGCGCTCGCACTACAAATGCGCACTGCGCTAGCCACGCTCGTCGGGGGTTCGCGGTGAGTTCACCGCAACACGGCAGTGTCGGCAACTATGACGAGTCGACCGTCGCCGCCGCACTCGCGTCGCTCTCGGGTGTCGGCCCGGCTCGTCTGCGCACACTGGTGGTGTCACTCGGCGCCCACGATGCATGGCGCACGGTGCGCGGCGAGTTGCCCGCCCGTGACCACATCGCTGCATTGTTGCGCGACGGCGACCTCGGTCGACTCTGGTGTCGCGAAGCCACACCAGAGTTGCTTGATCGCACGGCCGCTGCGCTATCTGCTGGCAACATGCGAGTGCTGCTCATCGATGACCCCGAGTATCCGCCCGTCTTGCGCAACGATCACGCGGCACCTGCGGTGTTATTCGTTCGCGGAAACCTCGCAGCGTGTGCGGCACGCCGTGTTGGCATCATCGGCACGCGGTCGGCAAGTGCGGCTGGTCGTCATTTCGCACGACGACTTGGCACGCAACTTGCCGCAGCGGGCGTTGCGGTCGTCTCGGGCTTGGCGCGTGGCATCGACGCCGCCGCCCATCGCGGGGTGCTAGAGCCCACCGACACATCGCCACCCGGTGCGCCAATCGGTGTGGTCGCCTCTGGGCTCGATGTGGTGTATCCGCGCGAACATTCTGCGCTGTGGCACGACGTGGCGACTCGCGGGGTGCTGATGTCTGAGTCACCACCAGGGTGCAAACCCGACGCGTTTCGATTTCCGCTGCGCAATCGATTGCTCGCAGCACTCAGCGAGGTGCTCGTCGTCGTTGAATCGCGTGCCACCGGTGGCTCGATGATCACCGTCGAAGAAGCAGCCAAGCGAGGCGTCACCGTGATGGCGGTGCCGGGTTCGCCGCACGTCGCGACGAGCGAAGGCGCCAATCTGTTGTTGGCGCAGGGCTGCGCGCCGGTGTGCACCGTCGATGACGTTCTCGTGGCACTTGGTCTTGATCATCGTCGAGCACACCCGCAACGTGACCCGCGCCCCACACCTTCGGCCGCCGATCGCCGCGTGGTCGACGCGCTGCTCGCACGACCGCTCACGTTTGATGATCTCGTCGCATCACTCGGCGAGCGTGCAGTCGATGTTGCCCTCAGCCTTGGGCGACTCGAGGCCAGCGGTTGGGTCACCTGCACCGCCGGCTGGTGGGAGGCGCTGCTCGTCGCATGAACCGCGCGAACTACCGTTTGGCAGGTGGCAGTCTCTTCTCTCGACCTCGATCGCTGGAATCTCGACGCCTTCGTCGTCTCGCTGACCGCCGCGGCCCCGAACACCGTCGGTGCCTATCAGCGCGATGTACGTCTTTTTGCCGAGTGGGTCGCACGCCAAGGGGTGCACGGGCCGACAAAGGTAACCAAGGCCCACGTTCGGTCGTACGTCGCTTTTCTCACCACGAGTCGCCTCGCGCGTCGCAGCATCGCCCGCAAGAAGGCGGCGCTGACGAGATACTTCGGCTGGCTGACACGCAACCGCAAGATCAAAGTCGACCCGACCCTCGGTGTGAAGACGCCCGCCGATACGGGTCGCCTGCCGAAAGTGTTGACCGCCGAGCAGTTGCGCGCGCTGCTCGAGACGCACCCCGAAGAGCATCCGCGGTGGCGTCATCTGCGCGACGATGCGGTCGTCGAGTTGCTCTATGGCAGCGGTCTGCGTGTCAGCGAATTGTGTTCGCTCGATATCGACTCGATCGATGCTCGGCGCGGCACGCTGCGGGTCATGGGCAAGGGTTCGAAAGAACGCATCGTGCCCGTGAGCAAACCATCGGTCGAAGCAGTGCGCGACTGGCTGGCGTTGCGCCGCGACGTGGTGCGCGAGGCCGACGCGAGCGATTCGGTGGCGCTCTTCGTGAATCACCGCGGCAGGCGCATTTCTCCGCGCGATGTGCGTCGTCTCATCGACGATCGTGCGTTGTCGCCAACTCATCCCCACGCGCTACGACACACGTTTGCTACGCACCTGCTAGACAACGGGGCCGACCTGCGCGCGGTGCAAGAACTGCTGGGCCATGCCGATGTGGCAACCACGCAGCGCTACACCCACGTGAGCAAAGAGCGACTGAAGACGGCGTATGGGGCGTCGCATCCGCGCGCATGAATCCACGTGCCGAACGACTCGACGTCGACACCGCGTGGCAACGCTGGATCAACGACAAGCAACCCACCGCCCGCGACTGGCTCGTCGTGCACTACGCGTCGCTCGTGAAGTTCGTCGCCGGCCGTATCTCGGCGGGTCTGCCCAAGCGAGTCGAGACGAGTGACTTGGTGAGCGCCGGCATGGTCGGTCTGGTGCAGGCCATCGATCGATACGTGCCCCGCCCCGACATGAAGTTCGAGTCATACGCCGTGCCGCGTATTCGCGGAGCAATTCTCGACAGCCTGCGAGCGCTCGACTGGGTGCCGCGTTCAGTGCGTGCTCGCTCACGGCAGATCGAGCAGGCGATCGTCGAGTTACAGAACTCACTCGGCCGGTCGGCCACTGAGGCAGAGATTGCACAGCGACTCGGCATCGGTACCGACGAACTCAATGAGTGGCTCACTGATGTGGCGTCGAGTGCGGTTGGTCCGCTCGATCACGTGGCGCTCGACTCGCAAGCGCCGGTCGACGCCTCAGATTTTCAGCGGGCCACCAACCCCGACACCGCGTTCGAGTCGGGCGAGCTGCGCCGCACGATGCGTGACGCGATTCGCAAACTGCCCGACAACGAACGCACCACGCTGTTGTTGTATTACGAAGAGAACCTCACGTTCACCCAGATCGGTGAAGTGCTCGACGTGTCAGAAAGTCGCGTCTCTCAGATTCACGCCAAAGCGGTGCTCACGTTGCGCGCAATGCTGTCGGCTGCACAGTTCAACTGAGTCGGCGATGATTGCTCTCGTTGTTGCCGCATGTTTGACGCTGCCTGCGAACGCCACGGTCATCGAGGGGTTTCGTGCCCCTGCGTGCGAGCGTTGCGCCGGCAATCGTGGCATCGAATACGTTGTCGCATCGTCAACGGTGTCGGCTGGCGCACCCGGTCAGGTGGTCTTCGCTGGGGCCGTCGGCGGTCGCAACTATGTGGTCGTGCGCCACGCCGACGACCCGCGCGTGCGCATCACCTATGGGCGGCTGGTGTCTCTGGCAGTGCAGCAGGGCGACGAAGTGCAGGTCGGCGCCACCCTCGGCCACACGATGGGCGAGCTGTATGTCGGCGTGAGAGTCGGGCAGACCTATGTCAACCCGCAACCACAGGGTTCGACTTCGACCCCGCGTTTTCGCACGACGCTGGGTGCGGGTCGCGGTTCGTCGGGCCAACTCGGTGGTGCCTGTGGGCCGCGCGAGAGCCGATAGCGTGCAGCGAGGTCGCAACCGCGACTGTGTTACCCACAACTTCATCCACGATTCGCAACCTGCGGTCGCTTCGGCGCCACGAATCGTGTCTCAACCGCACGGAGGTCAACAACATGGCAATCGTCAGCATGCGTCAGATGCTTGAGGCAGGTGTTCATTTCGGACACCAGACCCAGCGGTGGAACCCGCGAATGCAGCGCTTCATTCACGGTGAGCGCAACGGCATTTACATCATCGATCTTGAACAAACGCTGGTTCGCGTCGAGACCGCCTACAACTTCGTGCGTCAATTGGTCTCTGGCGGCGGCGTGGTGCTCTTCGTCGGCACCAAGAAGCAAGCGCAAGACCCCATCAAGAATTACGCCGAGCGCAGCGGCATGCCCTACATCAACGAGCGTTGGCTCGGCGGCATGCTCACCAACTTCGGCACGATCAGCAAGCGCGTCGCCAAGATGATCGAACTCGAGCGACTTGCGGCCTCACCTGACTGGGCGCAGATTCCGAAGAAAGAAGCGTTGCTGATGTCGCGCGAACTCACCAAGTTGCAGCGCAACTTGTCGGGCATTCGCAACATGGTGCGCCAACCCGACGCAATCTTCGTGCTTGATACGCAGACCGAGCACCTCGCGGTGACCGAAGCGAACAAGTTGAATATTCCTGTCATTGCGGTCGTCGACACGAACGTGAACCCCGACCTCGTGCAGTATCCGATTCCGGGCAACGACGACGCGATTCGTGCGAATGAGTTGATGACGCGCGTGATTGCCGAGGCAATCGCTGAAGGTCGCTTCATTGCCGAAAAGGCAGGCGGTCAACTGCAGAACCCAGCCACCGCGACCATCGACAACGCCGAGTTCGCCGCCGAGCAGGCCCGCGCTCGTGTCGAGGCCGCCGCAGCGCAAGCTGCGCGTGACGCCAAGTTGGCAGGCGAGGCGAACTAATGGCCATCAACGCCAAAGACGTGCAAGCCCTGCGCCAGGCGACTGGTGCCGGAATGATGGACTGCAAGAAGGCCCTCGAAGAATCCGGTGGTGATGTCGAGGCAGCAAAGAAGTGGTTGCGTGAAAAGGGTTTGTCGGCGACTGCCAAGCGAGCCGATCGCGAGAACACCCAAGGTGTCGTCGCGTTGTCGATCGAGTGCCCGCTCGCAGCCGTCGTGAAGTTGAAGTGCGAGACCGACTTCGTTGCCGCCAGCGAGCAGTTCGTCGCTGAGGCAGATGAACTCGCCAAGCTCGTGCGCGCCAAAGGCGTCTCAGCCGTCAGCGAGCGTGCGAAGCAACTCGAAGACCTGCAGATTCTGCTCAAAGAAAAAATCGAACTCGGCGAGGTCGTGCGATTCGAGGCTGCCGCCGGCAACATCATGGATTCCTACCTGCACTTGCAGGGTGGCCGCGGTGTCAACGTGGTGGTGGTGGAGATGAGCGGTGCGAGCGAAGAGTTGGCGCACGACATTGCCGTGCACATCGCCTTTGCGCGCCCGAAATACCTCACCCGCGACGAAGTGCCCGCCGAGGTTGTGGCCGCCGAGCGTGCGACGCTCGAGGTCGCCACGCGCAACGAGGGCAAGCCAGAAGCAGCAATCGCCAAGATCGTCGACGGCAAGCTCAATGGCTTCTTCAAAGACTTGTGTCTGCTTGAACAGCCCTATGCCAAAGACGACAAGAAGTCGGTGCAACAGGTCATTGGCAGCGCTTCCATCGTGCGATTCACCCAAGTAGAAATCGGGTAATCTCGTAGTCGGCATGGCTCCACGCACCCAGCCCCGCTGGAACCGCGTCGTATTGAAATTGTCGGGTGAAGCACTCGCCGAAAAGACCGGTTTCGGTCTCGACAACGCCGTGCTCGAACAGCTCGCCCACGAGTTGAAAGGTGTTCGCGACGAGTTCGGTGTCGACATCGCGGTTGTCGTGGGTGGCGGCAACTTCTGGCGCGGCGCCAAGGGCAGTGGTCGCGGAATGGACCAGGCGCAAGCCGACTACATGGGCATGATCGCCACGGTGATGAACGGTCTCGCGCTGCAAGATGCACTCGAGCGAGTGGGGCAGTACTCGCGCGTGATGACCGCCGTCGAGATGCCGAAAGTTGCCGAGCCGTACATTCGCCGGCGATGTGAGCGGCATCTCGAGAAGGGCCGCATCGTGATTCTCGCCGGTGGCACCGGCAACCCGTTCTTCACCACTGATACTGCTGCTGCATTGCGTGCCGCTGAGATCGAAGCCAAGGCGATTTTGAAGGGCACGCACTCGGGGGTCGACGGCATCTACACCGCTGATCCAAAACTCGACAAGAACGCCACGCGCTACAAGCACCTCACCCACCTCGAGGTCATCAACAAAGGTCTGCGCGTGATGGACTCGACCGCCATCACCTTCTGCATGGACAACAAACTGCCGATCGTCGTGTTCAATCTGCTGCAGAAGGGCAACTTGCGCGCGATTCTGCAAGGTGACGAGATAGGTACGCTGGTCGCGTGATCGACGAGACGCTGCTCGAGTCGCTCGAGAAGATGCAAAAAGCCGTTGAGCACGTGCAGCACGAGTTTGTGAACGTGCGCACCGGTCGGGCTTCACCGCATCTCATCGAGAAACTGAACGTCGACTACTACGGGGCACCGGTGCCGTTGCAGCAGCTCGCGTCGTTTCAAGTGCCCGAAGCGCGAATGCTCGTCGTCAAGCCGCATGACCGCACGGCAATTGGTGCGATCGAAAAGACGCTGAGTGCCGCCAACCTCGGGGTGAATCCGAGCAACGACGGCCAGGTGATTCGTCTGGCGTTCCCCGCTCTGACCGAAGAGCGCCGCAAGGAATACGTCAAGGTCGTCAAAAACTTGGCCGAAGAAGGTCGTGTCGTCGTGCGGGCGGTGCGCCGCGACGCGCGCAAAGCACTCGAGACCGCCGAAAAAGACCACGACATCTCTAAAGATGAACTCGAGCGCGCAGAGAAAGAACTCGACAAGATGACTCAAGAGCATGTTGACATCATCGACAAGGCATCGGTTCGCAAAGAGCAAGAAGTGATGGAGGTCTGACCATGTCTGACGATCGACGCGACGACTCTCGCTCAACACGTCGAGACGACACGCAGTCTGACGACACCACGGGGCGCATTCCCGATAGTTCGCTTGATTTCGGCGACGAGTTCGGTGTCGTGAAGTTTGCTGACGCTGACGACTCGCAGCCAGCGATGAGCGTCGACTCGACCGACACCGCAAAACTGCCGCATTGGAGCGATGCGCCTACGGGCGAGTCGCCCCGTTTCACCGCTGAACAGCCGATCACGCCAGCCTCGACGACTCCGCCACCGGTGCGGCAACCTGCTCGCGAGGGCCGCGTGCGCATCGGTGTCGACCCGACCGACCCCCGTTCGCGGCCGCGCTCTGACACGCATCCGACCATGCGTCCTGCGACGAACCCGATCGTGCGTGATCGCACGAATCCGGCGACGCGTGATCGCACGAATCCGACCGTGCGTGAACGCGGTGGCAGCGAGCGTCAAGGCAACGGCGACGTGAGCGGCGCCGAGCGACGTCCGGTCATTGGTGACCGCCAGCCACGCCGACCAGCGCCCGTGCGACCCGAACAGGTGCGCCGCCGACGGGCCGAACGCTCTGACTCTGGCACGCAACCGCGACCCGTCGGGCGCGACCGCAATCTTGGTTCGGCGGTCATTGTCGGCGCAGTGCTCGCCGCGCTCTTCATCGGCACCTCGATGGTCGGCCCGGCTGCGGTAATGGCTTTGGTTGTCGTGGTGCTCGGTGTGGCTGCGCTCGAGTTTTTCGTGCAGACCACGACTCGTGGCATCAATGCACCGATGATTATTGGTGTCACGGCGTGTATCGCTGCACCTCTCGGCGCGTATTACATGTCGCATCTCGCGATGACGATGGTGGTGTCATTCGCCTTTCTGGCGGGCGCCATCACCTTGATTGGCTCTCATGAAGACGAGCACTCAGGTGCGCTGGTCTCGCTCGGCGGTCTGATGTTCGGTGTGGTCTACGTCGGATTGCTGGGCGCCTACGCCGCAATGGTGCTGCGGATGTCGAATCTGACGCCCGCCTTGCCTGACGTCGGCACCGACACGCTCTTCATCGCCGTGCTGGGTATCGCAGCGAACGACATCGGCGCGTACTTCGTCGGCTCAGCCATCGGTCGCACGCCGCTTCGCCAATCGATTAGCCCCAACAAGACGTTTGAGGGTCTCATCGGCGGCACCATCGCCACGTTCGCCGTGGTGGTCGTCATCGGCATGCAGAGCGACACGTGGAATTCTCTCACCGAGTGGCTGCTGCTTGCCCTCGTCATCTCGGTGTTTGCCCCAATTGGTGACTTGCTCGAGTCGGTGGTCAAGCGTGCACTCGGCATTAAAGATTTCGGCACGGTGCTGAAGGGTCACGGCGGCGTGCTTGATCGTTTCGACGGTGTGCTCGTGTGCCTGCCGGCCGTGTACTTTCTCGCGGTGACGCTCGCCCCCTGGTCGAGCTGAACCGCGCGTCGTGACGCTCAAGGTTGCCCTAGCGGGCAGCACCGGTTCGATTGGCACCCAGACGCTTGATGTCGTTGCGGCATCACGCGGTCGCTTCGAAGTCGTGGCGCTCGCCGCCGCGGCGAACGAGGCGGTGCTGCGCAAACAGATTGCCGAGCATCGGCCCCGAACGGTGGCGGTGGTCGATGACGCCGTTCGCTCACGGCTAGCCGCTGAGTATGCAACCGTCAATTTCGTGCGCGATGTTGCCGAGATCGTCGACGAAGCAGATGTCGTTGTGAATGCGGTCGTCGGGTTTGCTGGTTTGCCGGTGACGATCGAAGCCCTGCGAGCCGGCAAGCGACTTGCATTGGCCAACAAAGAAAGTCTCATTGCGGCGGGTCCGGTGGTGCAGCCACTGCGGCGTGTTGCCGGTGCCGAAATCGTGCCAGTCGACAGCGAACATTGCGCGCTACATCAGTGTTTGCGTGCTGGTGCTAACGCACGCGAGGTGGCGCAGCTGCAACTCACCGCGAGTGGCGGGCCGTTTCGAGGGCAGACCGCCGCCCAGTTGGCGTCGGTTGATGTTGCGGCTGCACTTCAGCATCCGACATGGTCGATGGGCCCAAAGATCACGGTCGACTCATCGACCCTGATGAACAAGGGCCTCGAGGTGATCGAGGCGCACGAGCTGTTTGGTGTCGAGTACGACCGCATCGAGGTGGTGGTGCATCCGCAGTCAATCATCCACTCAATGGTGACCTTCACCGACGGTGCCACCATCGCGCAATTGTCGATGCCCGACATGCGTCTGCCGATTGCCTATGCGCTCGCGTGGCCCGAGCGCTTCGATGTGCAGTTCGGCGCGATCGCCTGGGCGTCGCTGCAACGACTCGATTTCGAAGCACCCGATCGCACCACGTTTCGCTGTCTTGACCTCGGCTACGCAGCCGGTCGCGCCGGCGGCTCTGCGCCGGCATGGCTGAGCGCTGCCAACGAAATCGCGGTAGATGCGTTTCTCTCGGGTCGCATCGGCTGGCAACAGATAGCCGAAGTGAACGATGCCACGCTGCAGCGACATGACGGCGCACCGCTGCACAGCGTCGACGAGGTGCTCGTTGCCGATGCGACGGCGCGACGGATTGCACGCGACATCATCGCAAACTCTCCACAGCCCGCGGGTACCGTGGGCGCGTGATTTCCGAACACACCCCGCTTAAAGAAGATCGAGTTCCACTTCCACTTTCTTTGCTTGGCATCGCGGTCATCATCGGGCTGCTCGGCTGGTTGGCCGTAAACAATCTCTGGACCTTCGTCTTCGTTCTCGGGCTCATCATCTCGGTGTTCTTGCATGAAGTCGGCCACTTCGTCACTGCGCGCGCGACCGGCATGCAAGTGACCCAGTTCTTCATGGGCTTCGGACCCCGATTGTTTTCGTGGCGCCGAGGTGAAGTCGAATACGGCTGGCGCGCCCTACCAATCGGAGCCTTCGTACGCATCGTCGGCATGAACAACCTTGATGACTCTGAGGTCGTCGACGAGAGCCGCACGTATAGCTCGAAGTCGTTTCCCAAACGGCTGCTCGTCATCTCGGCGGGCTCGCTGATGCACATGGCCATTGCGTTGGTGCTGTTCGTCGGTGTCTTCGTCACTGCCGGCCGCTGGGGCGAAACGGGGCGTGTCGTGGTGCTCGATGAGCCGTATCCGGCAAGCGCCGCTGAGGCGGTCGGAATTCGCACTGATGATCAGATTGTTTCGTTTGGCGGCACCGAAGTGTCGTCGACTCGCGAGTTCGTCGACGCGGTGCGTTCGCGTCAACCCGGCGATGAGGTTGCGGTCGTCGTTCGCCGCGGCGACAGTGAGCTCACGCTCGATGCGATGCTTACTACCTTCCCCGGTGGTGAACCCGTCGAAAACGCTCCGGCGTTCTTTGGTGTCGCAACATCATCACGCGACTATGTGCAACTGGGGGTCGCGTCGGCAGTGGTGCACGCGGTGCGCGATATCGGCGGTGCGGCGGTCGACTCGGTGCGTGGGGTGTTCATCGTGCTGAACCCGGTGAATGTCGCCACCAACCTCACGAGCGAGCGAGCCGACC
>Ga0214923_10002707_pt1 | contig 23143 bp, 16 predicted proteins | sample LL1510_MetaG_FD_177993 | JGI IMG/M metagenome (GOLD analysis project Ga0214923, IMG submission 177993) | Freshwater microbial communities from Lake Lanier, Atlanta, Georgia, United States - LL-1510 | ecosystem: Environmental > Aquatic > Freshwater > Lake | place: USA: Georgia | collected...
GGCTAAAACTTCGTATAGGACATCATTTACCAGAGAAGACTTGCCAGACCCACTCACACCCGTAACAGCTATAAAGGCACCCAGTGGGAAGTCAACATCGATTTTCTTCAGGTTGTTTTCTCTCGCGCCAACAACTCGAATACGTCGCTTTGGATCAATGCTGCGACGCTTAGTTGGAGTCTTAATTGATTCTTTTCCGGAGAGGAATGAACCGGTTATGGAATCCTTGTTCGACAGGATGGCTTTGTAGGTTCCGCTGTGCACAACTTCCCCACCGTGCACACCTGCCCCAGGTCCAATGTCAACCAACCAGTCGGCTGCCTTGATAGTGTCTTCATCGTGCTCAACAACAATGAGCGTGTTGCCGAGATCTCTCAGCTTTAGAAGGGTTTCAATCAACCTGCGGTTATCCCGTTGATGCAAGCCGATGCTTGGTTCGTCCAGCACATAGAGCACTCCGGTTAGTCCCGCACCTATTTGAGTGGCAAGTCGAATTCTTTGCGCTTCACCTCCAGATAGCGTAGCGGCGGCACGTTCAAGTGACAGATAGTCAAGCCCAACCGCAATCAAGAATTCAAGCCTGGCTCTGATTTCTCTAAGCACTTGGGCTGCAATCTTCTCATCGCGCTTATCAAGTTTTAGTTTGTTGAAAAACTCCATTGCCTCGCCGAGGCTGATGTTACAAACCTCTGCAATTGAATGTCCGGCTACCTTAACAGCCAAAACTTCAGGTCTCAATCTTGCGCCATTGCAATCTGGGCATGGCGTTTCTCTCAGATACTCTGCCCAGCGACCTCTACCCCAGTCATTCTCTGCTTCCAGATACTTTCGTTCAATGTAGTTCAGCGCACCTTCGAAACCGGTTGTGTAACGAAGTTCACGGCCATAACGGTTTTTCCACTTCATCTGAACATCAAAGTTATTTCCGTAAAGCACCGCATCTTGAACTTCCTCTGGAAGATCCTGCCAAGGAGTATCAAGCGAGAAATCCATGTCCTTAGCTAAACCTGTGACAAGCCTTGTGTAGTAGGTGAATAGTCCCTTCCCTTGCGTTGACCAAGGTCTAATGACTCCACCACGAATTGATTCCGATGGGTCACCAATAACAAGGTCTTTATCGACTGCCATTTTTGTGCCCAAGCCGGAGCAAACTGGGCAGGCTCCAAACGGAGCATTGAAACTAAAGGTTCTCGGTTCTATTTCAGTTATCGCCAGTGGGTGCTCGTTTGGACAAGACATCTTCTCCGAGTAATTGCGATATTTACCGTCTCCAGTCTTGTCGACTAGATCAATGGTTACCCGCCCACCAGTTAGTTTCAATGCTGTTTCCACCGAATCGGTTAAGCGCTGCAATACTTCCGGTTTAGCAACAAGCCGATCTACCACAACTGAAATGTCATGCTTATAGGTTTTACGCAGTGGCTTAGCTTCGGCTAAAGTGACCACTTCACCGTCAACTACGGCTCTTGCAAAACCCTGAGCAATCAATTCGCGGAACAGGTCGGCAAACTCACCCTTCTTCTGATCAACAACTTGAGCGAGGACTTGGTATTTCGTTCCATTCGGAAACTGCATAATCTGGTCGACTATTTGCTGTGTGGTCTGCTTAGAAATTCGCTCACCACATTCGGCACAGTGAGGAATTCCGATTCTCGCCCAAAGCAAACGTAAGTAGTCATGAATTTCAGTGATGGTGCCAACTGTTGACCTTGGGTTACGGTTAGTGCTCTTTTGATCTATCGAAACCGCTGGAGATAAACCCTCAATGAAATCGACATCGGGTCTATCGACCTGGCCTAAGAACTGCCTGGCGTAAGCGCTCAACGACTCAACATACCTGCGCTGACCTTCGGCAAAAATGGTGTCAAAAGCTAATGACGACTTGCCGGAACCACTCAAACCAGTGAAAACGACCATTGCATTACGAGGAATCTCGAGGGTGAGGTTCTTTAGATTATGAACCCTAGCGCCTTTAACGACAAGCTTTTCGTTAGTCGGGCTTTGGATTACGGGCATGCCAACAAGTTTAACCGCTTAGACCTTGTCGATTTGGCGAATAGTGTATTTCAGTTCCGAAATCTCGTCCCTAAGCCTTGCCGCCAGTTCGAAGTTCAGTTCGGCCGCGGCGGCTTTCATTTGGGCGTCTAATTCCACGACTAGATTCAACAAATCGTCATAGCTTGCGTTCTGATCTGGTCGCCGTCTAGTCGGTGTGATTGGTTTTCCATCTCTTGATCTGCGTGGCTTCTGGGCAAGTAGTTCCTCGGTGTCCTGCTCTTCCTTCAAGATGCTGTCGGTGATATCCGATATCTTCTTTCGCAGTGGAGTCGGATCAATGTTGTTTTCTTTGTTATAGGCAATTTGTCTATCTCTGCGCCGATTGGTTTCATCAATTGCTCGAGCCATCGAATCGGTGATTCGGTCCGCATACATGTGAACCTCACCAGAAACATTTCTGGCAGCTCGTCCGATGGTTTGAATCAGAGAGGTAGTTGAGCGAAGGAATCCTTCTTTGTCCGCATCAAGAATCGCCACCAGAGAAACTTCTGGAAGATCCAGTCCTTCGCGAAGCAAGTTGATACCTACGAGAACATCGAATATTCCAGTCCTAAGCTCACGCAAAAGTTCAACTCGCCTGAGCGTATCCACATCAGAGTGGAGATAGCGTACTCGAACTCCGGCTTCAGTTAGGAAGTCGGTAAGTTCCTCCGCCATCTTCTTGGTTAGCGTGGTGACAAGAATTCTTTCGTCGCGTTCAGTTCTTAGTTTGATTTCTTCGAGCAGGTCATCGATTTGCCCCTTGGTTGGTTTCACTACTACCTGGGGATCAACTAGACCCGTTGGGCGGATAATCTGCTCCACCACCCCATCGCTTACCGATAGCTCATACTTACCAGGAGTTGCCGATAGATAAACTGTTTGACCAACCCGGTCGAGGAATTCCTGCCACTTCAGCGGTCGGTTATCCATGGCTGAGGGAAGTCTGAAGCCGTATTCAACCAAGGTTCGCTTTCTCGACGAGTCTCCTTCAAACATTGCTCCGATTTGTGGCACCGTGACGTGAGACTCATCGATCACAGTTAGAAAATCCTCTGGAAAATAATCAAGTAGACAGGACGGGGCTGAGCCAGGCGCTCTGCCATCTATATGCCTTGAATAGTTTTCGATACCTGAACAGAATCCCAGTTCTCGAATCATCTCGAGATCGAATGTGGTTCGCATCTTTATTCTCTGAGCCTCGAGAAGTTTGCCCTGTTGCTCAAACTCCTTTACTCGAGCAACCATCTCTTCCTCAATGGCTTCTAAGGCCAATCCCATTCTCTCGGGCGAGGTAACGTAGTAGCTAGCTGGGAAGACACTGATGGTGTCGATTGACTTAACCACTTCACCGGTTAGTGGGTGAAGTTGGTAAATGTTTTCAATTTCATCGCCGAATAGTTCCAAACGAATAGCCAACTCATCATAGACAGGAATAATCTCGATTGTGTCGCCCTTGACTCGGAAATTTCCGCGGCTGAAGTCGTAGTCATTACGTTGATACTGCATGGTGACGAACTCACGAATCAGTTCATCCCGATCAATCACCTGACCGCGGTGCAGCGGAAGTGACATTTCTAAGTATTCACTTGGCGCACCAAGTCCATAAATGCAAGACACCGTACTCACCACCACTACATCTCTGCGGCTAAGTAGGCTCATGGTCGCTGAATACCTAAGTCGCTCCACTTCAGCGTTGATGCTGGAATCTTTTTCAATGAAGGTGTCAGTCTGCGGGACATAAGCCTCAGGTTGGTAATAGTCGTAGTAGCTGACGAAGTATTCAACGGCATTGTGCGGCAGTAGACTGCGAAACTCATTGACTAGCTGAGCTGCAAGAGTTTTATTGTGAGCAAGAACCAGTGTGGGTCTTTGGAGTTTTTCAATTAGCCAAGCGGTTGTAGCGGACTTTCCAGTACCGGTTGCTCCTAGAAGAACCACGTCCTTTTCACCAGCATTTATGCGCGCGCTTAGTTCGGCAATTGCTGTGGGCTGATCACCGGAAGGTCTGTATTCACTGACTACTTGGAACGGGTGAAAAGTTCTGGTAGGCCCTTTCACTTCTGGTTTGCCTTCTTGGTAAGAACCGCCCAGAGTTCGTCAGCGTCGCGGATCAACTCGGGCAAGGACTGATTGGAGTTCAGAATGTAATCAGCTCTCGATGCTCTTTCTATGGGCTGCGCCTGGTTAGCAATGCGCGCTCTGGCTTCAACTTCACTGAATCCTCTAGTCTCAACTAGCCTTTGAACCCTCACATCTTCGGGTGCCTCAACAGTAACTACTGCATCAAATGGGAGGGTTACGTTAGCTTCAACTAACAGCGGAACAGTGTAGATAGCCATGCTCTCTGACGGTAACTGTGAAATCTTCTTGAGGGCTAAATCCCGAACGAGAGGATGGATGATGTCTTCGAGGGCCTCTTTCTCCTGGCTATTTGAAAAGATCCGCTCGGCAAGTTTCTTGCGATCAAGAAAGCCATTGCTGTCGAAGAAATCTGCTCCAAAAACTTCGGAAATTTTCAAAGCACCATCTGTTCCAGGCGCTACCACTTCACGCGCCAATTGATCGGCGTCAATCTCGATTCCGCCGAGTTCACACCAGCGCGCTGCGACAGTTGACTTACCGGCACCAATACCGCCAGTCAATCCGATGAGGAACATGCCTATAGCCTAACTTGATAAAAAATAGCGGGGCCGAGCGTAAGCGCCCGACCCCGCAAGTATTTTGGCTTACTCAGCGCTGTCTAGTTTTTCCTTTAGAGCAGTTAGCGACTCATCTGCAGATAGAGTGCCGGCTGATTCCTGCATACCTTCGGATGAAGAGCTAGTGGCGTTTGACTCTTCCTCCGGCTTAGCATCCGGAAGAGTGGCTTCAAGAGCTAGAGTTGCAGCAACCTGTCTCTTGTGCTCTTCCCAACGGGCGTGAGCCTCAGAGTATTCCTTCTCCCACTTAGCCTTAGCTTCTTCGAAGCCTGGCTTCCACTCGCTAGTGGCTGGATCGAATCCCTCTGGATACTTGTAGTTACCCTGCTCGTCGAAGTCCTGAGCCAGACCATAAAGAGCTGGGTTGAAGTCGGTGCCGTTAGGGTCAACTTCCTCAGTGGCCTGCTTTAGTGACAAGCTGATTCTTCTTCGGTCAAGATCAATGTCAATGACCTTCACGAATACATCCTGGTTCACAGTGACAACCTGGCTTGCAAGGTCAATGTGCTTTGATGACAATTCAGAAATGTGGACTAGACCTTCGATTCCATCGGCAACTCTAACGAATGCACCGAAAGGAACAATCTTGGTTACCTTACCTGGTGCATACTGACCGATTGCGTGAGTTCTAGCGAATACCTGCCATGGGTCTTCCTGAGTTGACTTGAGCGATAGGGAAACTCTCTCGCGCTCAGCATCAACTTCCAAGACCTCAACTGTGACTTCCTGGCCAATTTCAACAACTTCGCTGGCGTGCTCAATGTGCTTCCATGAAAGTTCTGAAACGTGAACTAGACCGTCAACGCCACCAAGGTCGATGAAGGCACCGAAGTTCACGATGGATGAGACAACACCGGTTCTAATCTGACCCTTTGCAAGATCAGCAAGGAATGTGGTGCGGTTTGCAGTCTGGGACTCTTCTAGTAGAGCCCTGCGAGAAAGAACCACGTTGTTGCGGTTCTTGTCTAGCTCAAGAATCTTGGCTTCAACAGTCTGACCTAGGTATGGAGTTAGATCTCTAACTCTGCGAAGTTCGATTAGCGAAGCAGGGAGGAATCCTCTTAGACCAATGTCAACGATAAGACCACCCTTGACAACTTCGATGACAAGTCCGTTAACGACTCCATCGGTGTCCTTGATTTTCTCAACATCGCCCCATGCTCTTTCATACTGAGCACGCTTCTTGGAAAGAATTAGTCTGCCCTCTTTGTCCTCTTTCATTAGGACTAGGGCTTCAATTGAATCTCCAACAGTAACGATGTCTGATGGGTCAGCATCGTGGCGGATGGATAGTTCGCGCGAAGGGATTACACCTTCAGTTTTGTAACCGACATCGAGGAGAACCTCGTCACGGTCAATCTTCACAACAATTCCAGAGATCAAATCTCCGTCGTTGAATGATTTTAGGGTTTTTTCGATTTCTGCTAGCAGCTCTTCTGCTGAACCGATGTCGTTTACGGCAACCTGCTTGGTTGCTTTAGTGGTTTCTGTCATAGAGAAATAATCTCGTTCTGGTTTTACTCGGGCCGGGCAAATTCAACCTAAACAGGTCTATTTCACCCAGCGATGGATAAGGGACTTGGTCCAAAAATGAACCTTAGTCAGTCTAGCCCTGATTCGCACCTGAAACAACGGCGATTAGGCTCTCCAGGACTCTCTGGGCATCCGGTCCAGAAACCTCTATAGAGACCTTCTCGCCATGCTTGATACCAAGACTCAAAACCCCAAGAATGCTAGAACCAGATGCAGAAAGCCCAGCAGAGTTCGAAACTGTTACCTCGTGTCCGCTAAGTTCGACAGATCTAACGAAATTAGCCGCTGGACGGGCATGGAGGCCCTCCCGAGCGCTAACCAGTGCTTCTCCCCTTGAAATCAATGGGCAGCCTCATCCCAACTTCGCCCGATGCCGATGTTCACCTCTAGAGGAACATCCAGTTTGGCGGCCTTGGTCATGCCTTCAACCACGATTTTCTTTACCTTTTCAAGCTCTCCAGGGGCGACCTCGATGACCAGTTCATCGTGGACTTGAAGCAGTATTCTGCTCTTGGTTTTGGCTTCTCTAAGGGCTTTGTCTACCCCTATCATGGCGAGTTTCATGATGTCTGCCGCTGTTCCCTGAATCGGAGCATTTAGGGCAGCTCTTCTGGCGTTTTCTCGTATCGTGAAGATTTTGCTTTCTAAATCATCAAACGGGCGTCGACGACCATAAATTGTCGTAGTGTGCTTATTTTTCTTCGCGTCATCCACAACCTGGCTCAGATAGCTTCTAACTCCACCGAAGCGTGCGAAGTAGTCGCTCATTAGCTGCTTGGCGTCTGCGTTAGATATTCTCAATTGTTTGGCTAGACCATACTCACTCAGACCATAGACCAAACCGTAAGACATCGCCTTTACTTTTGCGCGCATTGCCGAGGTAACTTCGTCAGGTTTTACCCCGTAAATTCTTGAGCCAACAAATTTGTGCAGGTCTTCGCCAGATTTGAAAGCTTCGATCAAGCCTGCATCTTGCGATAGGTGAGCGAGGATTCGCATCTCAATCTGAGAGTAGTCGGCTGTGAGAAGAGTCTCGTAGCCTTCCCCTACCACAAACGCGTCTCTAATCAATCGACCTCGGTCAGATCTAATAGGAATGTTTTGCAGATTTGGATTCTCCGATGACAATCTTCCAGTCGAAGTTCCAGTCTGGACGTAGGTGGTGTGAATTCGACCATCACTCGAAATTGATTTTTTGATTGTTTCAACAATCTGCCTAATCTTGGTTACTTCACGATGCTGCAGTAGTTTTTCCAAGAATGGATGGCCAGTTTGTTCAAATAATGTGGTCAACGCTTCAGCATTAGTTGAGAAACCGGTCTTCACTTTGCTTGTGCCCTGCATACCTAGATCATCGAAAAGAACTGTTTGCAATTGCTTAGGAGATGCAAGATTGATTTCTTTACCAATCAGTTTGTAACAATCGGCCGCTAAATCGCCAACCTCTTTATCTAACTTCTTGATTAGTTTCTCGAGAACCTTGTCATCGATAGCGATCCCTGCATGCTCCATGTGAGCTAGTGCTCGAGCAGAGGGCAGTTCGATATCACGGTAGACACCGGTTTGTTTTGAAGTTTTGAGGTTACCTAATAAAACTTCGGTAAGTGGAAGTAGATACCAACAGAGTTCAGTTATGTCAGTGCCGTGCTCAACTACGTCATCACTTGTGACAAAAGTCACTCCAAGGAATTCCCCCACCAGTGCTTCAACGCTGTAATCTCTGCGTAGCGGGTTATCGATGTATGCAAGGAGGATCGGGTCATCAGTGATTGAATCGACTGTAATTCCCGAATCCAGTAGCAACCTCTCAAGACGCTTCGAGTCATAGATAACCTTTGTAGCTTCTCCACTCAGGAAGCTAGTGAGTTCCGCTTTGAACGGTTCCCATTCAAAATAAGCTCGGGTTTTTGCAGTTGCAAGTGCTACACCAGACAGTCGATCTTCATCTATCGCAGGATAAACAGCAACTGGGCCCTTGTCCTTGATTAACTTCGCTAGCAGCTCTGCAGACGCTTTAGATGACTTCGATACAGATAGACTCGGAGCTTGCGGAGGGTCAGCCACAGGGTCGTCCTCAGTAACAGGAGCCTGTTCGGACCTATTTACCCCAAGGCCCTTGAATACTCTTTCCAGCAGGGATCTGAAGTGCAGTTTTGCAAACACTGTTCGAACATTGGCCTCATCAACTGGCTTAAGGGTGAATGAGTCAAAGCTATAACCGACATCCAAATCTCTGACCAAATGGTTCAGTCTTCTGTTTCTAACCGCTAAGTCTTGGAATTCACGAAGGCTTTCCCCAACTTTGCCAGTAATTTCTTCAGCAGCTTGAAGGATGGCTTGCAAATCTCCATACTGCTGCAGCCATTTAGCCGCTGTCTTAGGTCCCACTCCAGGGATTCCCGGTAGGTTATCCGAAGTTTCTCCAACAAGAGCAGCTAGATCTGGATACTGCTTGGCATGGATTCCATACTTTTCCAGCACCGCATCATCATTCATGCGAGCCAAGTTCATGACACCTTTGACGGGATAGAGAATTGTCACATCATCCTGAATCAACTGGAACGTGTCACGATCTCCAGAGACAATCAAAACCCTGAAACCACTGGCAGCTCCTTGATCCGCCAAGCTGGCAATGATGTCATCTGCCTCGTAGTTGTCTTTCGAAAGCGTGATGATGTTCATGGCTTCTAGTGCTTCACGCAGTAATTCTGTTTGTCCATTGAACTCAGGTGGAGTTTCGCCACGTGTTCCCTTGTATTCGGGATACTCTTCAGTTCTAAATGAAGATCTTGAGAGATCGAAGGCAACTGCCAGATGGCTCGGCTTTTCATTAGCCAGAATGTTTAGCAGCATGGAAATGAACCCATGAACTGCATTGGTGTGCTGACCCTCTGGAGTTCTAAATGAATCTGGACTCAGGGCATAAAAGGCACGAAATGCCAAAGAATGACCATCAATCAGTAAAAGTGTAGGCTTGCCATTGTCGGTCATGGGCTTAAGCCTAAATGGTCAAAATACTTCTACTAGGTAAGGAAGCAAAGATGTCTGGCATGAGTCCCGAAGTTGCTGAGTGGGTAAACAAGCGTGGGGTTGGCGAACTTGGTGAATCCATGGGGATAAAGATTCTTGAACTATCTGCCGAATCTGGAATTGCGACCATGCCGGCTGAAGGGAATCGACAACCACTTGGAATTGTCCATGGCGGAGCTTACGTTGTTTTAGCTGAGACCTTGGGCTCGATGTGTGCCTACGTCGCTGCCGGTGTTGGTAGGCATGCGGTTGGTATTGAGATAAGCGCTTCTCACACCAAGAGCTGTAAAACAGGACTCATAACCGCAACCGCTAGAGCAATAAACATCGGTAAAAACCTAACCACTCACGAGGTGATTGTCACAGACGAGCTGGGTCAACGTCTATCAACAGTTCGCATCACCAATTTCCTACGCGATAACCGCTAGGGTTTATCCCCCAGTTGCTCAATAACGGTTTGTGCCACCTGACGCATTGAAAGTCTCCGATCCATTGAGGCTTTTTGAATCCAACGGAAGGCCTCTGGTTCGTTCATTTTCATCTTCTCAGTAAGCAGAGCCTTTGCTCGGTCAACCATCTTACGGCTCTCAAGCTTTTCAGTTGCATCTTCGAGATCTTGTTCCGTGGCTGAGATTCGCTCATGCAGCGATAGCGCAATACGCAGTGCCGGAATTAGATTGTCTGGATTGAAAGGTTTGACGACGTAGTTATATACCCCTGCGGCGCTTGCCCGATCTACTAGTTCCGGTGAACTAAACGCAGTTAGTAAAACGACAGGGATCTTGTGTGGTGCCAGCTCCTCAGCTGCCTGCAATCCGTCAGTTCCAGGCATCTTTATGTCCATTAGAACCAGATCAGGTTTTAACTCAAGGGCTAACTTAACCGCCTCGGCACCATCTGAAGCTTGACCAACACAGTCAAAACCGGCTTCCGCCAGCGTCTGAACTATATCTAGCCGGATAATGGCTTCATCTTCGGCAACTAGGATTCGAGGTCGAATTTCGGGGCTTTCCATAGGATTAACATACCTGCCGATACATGGTTTAGACTCTTTATTCGTAACAAGCCGAAGTGGCGAAATGGCAGACGCGGAGCACTCAAAATGCTTTGCCGAAAGGCGTGTGGGTTCGACTCCCACCTTCGGCACCAATCACCCCAGTTAGGGGTGATTTTGCTTTAAGACTTGTAAGCCGGAGCGGCACCATTCTTGGCATCGCCTACGCGGTGCACGCGAAGTGAATTAGTAGAACCTGGAATGCCCGGAGGTGTTCCAGCAACCACGACAACCTCATCACCTATCTCGGCAAGACCTTTGGCTAGCAAGACCTCATCAACCTGGTGCATCATCGCATCGGTGTGAGTAACGGTGTCAACCAGATAAACATTGGAACCCCAAACCATGGATAGTCTGCGTAGAGTATCCGGTGATGGTGTGAAACCAATAGTTGGGATCTCATGACGAAGTCTCGAAACACGCTTCAGCGAATCTCCGCTTTCAGTGAAGACGCAGATAAATTTCGAGCCAAGCAATTCTGCAATCTCAGCAGCAGCTAAAGTAACAGCTCCACCGTGGGTGTGTGGTTTGGTTCCTAGTGGTGGGATTCGGTTTAGACCATTTTCTTCAGTGGAGGCAATAATGCTGGCCATTGCTGTAACGGTTTCAACTGGGAACTCTCCTACCGAAGTTTCGCCACTTAGCATCAAGCAATCTGCTCCATCAAGGACTGCGTTGGCCACATCGCTTGCCTCTGCCCTAGTTGGACGAGATGCGGTGATCATTGATTCGAGCATCTGAGTTGCCACAATTACCGGTTTTGCCCATCGTCTAGATAGTTCTATTGCTCGCTTTTGAACCAGTGGAACCTGCCAGAAAGGAAGTTCAACACCTAAATCACCTCGAGCAACCATTATTCCGTCGAATGCGTCAATGATTTCCTCTAGATTTTCAACTGCCTGAGGCTTCTCGATCTTGGCGATAACTGGAAGGAAACGTCCCTCCTCCTTCATGATCTCGTGAACTCGAACTATGTCAGAGGCATTTCTAACAAAAGAAAGTGCAATCATGTCAACGCCGAGACGCAATCCCCAACGAAGATCATCCTCATCTTTGTCGCTTAACGCTGGAACATTGACGGCAACTCCAGGTAAGTTGATTCCTTTGTTATTACTTACCGGACCTGGCACCTCAACAACACAGGTGACTGTCGTATCGGAAACTTCCCGAGCTCTTAGGCCCACTTTTCCATCGTCAATAAGAAGGACATCGCCAACCTTGACATCTCCTGGCAGACCTTTGAAGGTTGTTGAACAGATTTCTTTAGTGCCAGGAATGTCTTCGATGGTGATTTTGAAAATGTCGCCCTTAGCCAGTTCAACTGGGCCATCAGCGAACTTGCCGAGTCGGATCTTTGGACCTTGAAGGTCAACAAAAACTCCTACCGGTTTGCCTAAATCCTCGGCAGCTTTTCTGACTGTCTTGTAGATCCCCTCGTGAACGTCATAGCTTCCATGGCTTAGATTCATACGCGCGACGTCGACACCAGCTTCAATAATCGCCCTAATTGATTCATATGTTGAAGTGGCTGGACCTAGGGTCGCAACAATTTTTGCTCTTCTCATGTGTTCCTTCGCAGATTTCCAGTCAAGCCTACCTTTTAGTAGACCGTAATTCCTTTATCGCTGGGCTTAACCGGTTTTGGTAAAACCGTTTGACCCTCTAGGTAGGCATCAATCTCGGCAGCCGCGGCTCTGCCTTCTGCTATTGCCCAAACAATCAATGAAGCTCCTCGACCTGCGTCACCGGCAATAAAGACACCTTCGATATTGCTTGAGTAATCCGCGGACCGCTCGAAAACTCCGGCAGTTGATCTTTCGATCTTGATGTCATTGATTTCTATGTCATCAAGTGGACCGGAGTATCCGAGGCTGAGTAGCACTAGATCTGCCGGGATTATCCTCTCCGTGCCAGTTTTCGGCCGACGAATACCATCTGCAATTTCAGTCTCAGCAACCTTCAAACCCGTAACTACCCCATTGTCTCCGATGAATTCAACGGTGCTAGCCAGATAAACTCGCTCGCCAAACTCCTCATGGGCACTTGCCACCTCAAAGAGATTCGGGTCAGTCGGCCAGGGCTGGGTTTCATCACGGAATTCATTGGCCGTTTGCCGATCGCCAAAGTCGTCACAGAAAGCGCACCCTGTCGGGTAGCGGTTCCAAGACAGTCGGCTCCAGTATCTCCGCCACCTAGAATCACGACATGTTTTCCTTCGGCGCTAATCTGATTGGGAATTGCTTCCCCAGCCACGGTCCGGTTTGCTTGGGTCAGGTAGGTCATCGCAAAATAGACACCGTCTAGGTCTCGTCCAGGAATCTTGAGATCTCTTGGCCGATCGGAGCCAGTGGCAAGCAACACTGCGTCGTACCTCCTGTAGAGATCGCTCCAAGAGATGTCCCTACCGATGTTTATACCTGTTCTGAATCTGGTTCCTTCAGCTTCCATCTGTTCGATGCGTCTATCGATGTGATGCTTTTCCATTTTGAAATCTGGAATACCGTATCTCAGCAGGCCACCAATCTTGTCATCTTTTTCGAATACCGCGACAGTGTGACCGGCCCTGGTTAGTTGTTGCGCCGCTGCCAAACCAGCAGGTCCTGAGCCAACAACAGCGACGGTCTTTCCAGTCATGCGCTCAGGCGCATGCACTGATACCCAACCTCGATCAAAGGCTTGATCGATAATCGAAAGTTCTATCTGCTTGATGGTTACGGCAGGTTGGTTGATTCCAAGAACGCATGAACTTTCACAGGGAGCTGGACAGAGTTTGCCGGTGAACTCAGGGAAGTTGTTAGTAGCGTGCAGTCTCTCGATCGCTTCTTTACCGTTGTCGCGCCAAACCAAATCATTCCACTCAGGAATCAAATTGCCAAGTGGACATCCTTGATGACAAAAAGCAATTCCGCAGTCCATGCATCTGGCTGACTGAGTCTTTATCGTGCCCAGATCCTGAGGTTCGTAGACTTCTTTCCAGTCTTTGATGCGCACCTCAATTTCACGCGAATTCGGTTTTGCCCTTTCGGTTACCTTGAGAAAGCCTCTTGGATCAGCCACGACTGCTCACCTCCAAGATCTTTGCCCAAACTTCAGGAGAATCAGTGGTCAATCCATCCGTACTTGCCTCAGATTGAATTTTGAGAACATTTGCATAATCTCGAGGTAATACCTTGGTGAAGTTTGAAACCTCGGTAGCAAATTCTGCGATCAGCCTTTGCGCAAGCGTTGATCCGGTCTCAGCATCGTGTTTTTGGAGAAGGCCAAGGAGTACTTCCCTGTCAGCATCCTCTAACAGAAGAAGATCAAGCTCACCGTCTTTGAGTGCCTGCTGGTTCACTAGGTCAGCTCTGAGGTGGTAGATATAAGCCACTCCACCGGACATTCCAGCCGCTAGGTTTCGACCAGTTCTTCCGAGAATAACTGCTGTGCCTCCAGTCATGTATTCAAGAGCGTGATCGCCGACACCCTCAACAACTGCTGATACCCCAGAGTTACGAACTAGGAAACGCTCGCCAACTATTCCACGGAGATAGAGTTCCCCTGATGTTCCACCGTAGCCAATAACGTTTCCAGCAATGACATTTGATTCTGCTGGGAATACCGAAGAGACCGGTGGACGTAAAACGATTGTTCCGCCCGAAAGTCCTTTTCCGACATAGTCGTTCGAGTCGCCGTATAGAACCACTTTGATTCCGCTTGGAATAAAGGCACCAAGGGATTGCCCTGCCGATCCGGTTAACTTCAGCGTGATGGTTCCTTGCGGCAATCCGTCCGCTCCGTAGCGCTTAGTCACTTCGTTACCAAGCAGCGTGCCAACTGCCTGTTCAACGTTAGTTATCGGTAGTTCAAGTTCAACTGGTTGAGCGTCCTCTAGAGCCTTGGCTACCCTATCCAAAATTGTTTTATCGAAGTGCTTGTCTAACTGGTGATCCTGAACCGTGTATCTTCTCAGAGGACCTGATTCATCAGGCGTAGCGAGAATCGGTGTGAGATCTAATCCGTCAGCTTTCCAGTGCGATATTGCTTTGTTTACATCAAGAAGTTCGCTGTGACCGATAGCCTCATCAAGTGATCTGAAACCTAATTCCGCTAGATATTCCCGAACCTGTTCTGCAAGGAACATAAAGAAGTTCTCCACGAATTCGGCTTTTCCCGTGAATCTAGAACGCAGTTCAGGGTTCTGGGTTGCAACACCAACTGGGCAGGTATCGAGGTGACAAACCCTCATCATCACGCAACCGGAGACCACCAGGGGTGCAGTTGCAAAGCCATATTCTTCTGCACCGAGCAACGCCGCGATTACCACGTCTCTTCCCGTTTTCATCTGTCCGTCAACCTGTAATGCAACTCGGTCGCGCAGTCCATTAATACGAAGAGTCTGCTGGGTTTCAGCTAGTCCCAGTTCCCAAGGAGTTCCAGCGTGTTTCAAAGATGACAGCGGTGACGCACCAGTGCCACCATCGTGGCCAGAGACCAAAATCACATCCGCTTTAGCCTTTGCAACTCCAGATGCGACTGTTCCAATACCAACTTGGCTCACCAATTTGACCTGAACTCTTGCCTTGGTATTTGCTCGCTTCAGATCAAAAATCAGTTGCTTCAAATCTTCGATGGAATAAATGTCGTGATGTGGCGGCGGCGAAATAAGTCCAACTCCAGGAGTTGAATGCCTCACCTTAGCAATCCACGGGTAAACCTTATTCGGCGGTAACTGGCCACCTTCGCCTGGTTTAGCTCCCTGCGCCATCTTGATTTGGATGTCATCCGCGTGCGTCAAATACATGCTGGTCACACCAAAGCGACCACTGGCAACCTGCTTGATGGCGCTTCGTCGTTGCGGATCAAGAAGTCTTTCGATGTCCTCGCCACCCTCACCGGTGTTTGATCTAGCGCCAAGTCGGTTCATTGCAATTGCTAGTACCTCGTGCGCCTCTGGAGAAATTGAACCGTATGACATAGCACCTGTGCTGAACCGTTTTACTATTTCACTTGCTGGTTCGACCTCACTTATCGACACCGGCTTACGAACCCCAGTTCTGAGTTTGAATAATCCGCGCAGGGTCATCAACTTCTCAGCTTGGTCATCAATCAAATCGGTGTATTGCTTGAAGATGTCGTATCTCTTGGTTCTGGTTGCGTGCTGAAGTTTAAACACCGTCTCTGGATTAAACAGATGCGGTGGTCCAGATCGTCGCCACTGATACTCACCACCAGTGTCTAGGTCCTCGTGCGGCCTCATGGCTCGCTCTATCGGATAGGAACTGGAATGGCGCTCTTGGATTTCTTGAGCTATAACTTCTAATCCGATTCCACCAAGTTGGCTGGTTGTTCCGGTGAAGTATGCGTCGATAAATTCCTGGGATAATCCGATTGCCTCAAAGCACTGTGCTCCGGCATAGCTGGCTACCGTGGAGATACCCATCTTCGACATAACCTTGAGGACGCCTTTGCCAAGTGCCTTGATTAGGTTCTCGATTGCTTTTGCAACTGTGATGCCAGCGATCTCACCGCTTCTGACCATTAGTTCTGCTGATTCCATAGCGAGGTATGGGTTTACTGCGGCAGCACCGTATCCGATTAGCGCAGCGACGTGGTGAACCTCTCTAACATCCCCCGCCTCAACAACTAACCCAACTTTGGTTCGCATTCCTCTTCGAAGAAGGTGATGATGCACTGCGGAAGTCAATAGAAGGCTTGGAATCGGTGCTAACTCTCGATTGCTATCTCTGTCTGAGAGCACGATGAAGGTAATGCCGGTACTCAGAGCTTCATCAACTTCGTCGTAGATCTCTTGAATTCTGCTACTGAGCGCGACACTTCCCTCGTCTACTCTGTATAGGCCTTTCACGACAAAGGCCTTACCGAATCCTGAGTCCTCCGCATACTTGATCTTGGCAAGTTCGTCATTTGATAGAACTGGGAAATCCAGCACAACCATTTTGGCGTGTTCCGGTGTTGCGGTCAGCAAGTTTTGTTCAGGACCAATACCGACGCTTAAGGAGGTAACTATTTCCTCGCGGATTGAATCAAGTGGCGGGTTAGTAACCTGAGCGAACTGTTGCACGAAGTAGTCGAATAGAAGTCGAGGTCGATCACTGAGGGCAGCAATTGGTGTGTCAGAACCCATTGCGCCAATTGGCTCCGCGCCAGTTTTTGCCATCGGGGCAATAATCATCCGAAGTTCTTCAACGGTGTATCCAAAGGTTCTCTGACGTCTTGCAACTGAGCTCTTGGTATAGGCGATGTGCTCTCGGTCAGGAATGTCTCTGAGGTTGATTCGGTTTTCTTCTAGCCACTGTCCCCATGGCTCAAGCGCTGCAATTTCAGATTTTATGTCGTCATCGTCAATCAATCGTCCACTTGCTGTGTCTGCGAGGAACATCCTGCCAGGTTGGAGTCTTCCTTTGCGCACAATTCGACTCGGATCAATGCCAACTACACCGATTTCAGAGGCGAGTACAACTAGGCCATCTTCGGTGACGATGTATCGACCGGGCCTGAGGCCATTTCTGTCTAGAGTTGCTCCAACTAAATCCCCATCGGTAAATAGCACCGCCGCTGGACCATCCCAAGGCTCGATTAGCATCGAGTGATACTCATAGAAATCTCTGAGGCTCTGTGGCATTTCCTTTTGCTTTTCCCATGCTTCAGGAATCATCATCATTAGCGCATGTGGGACAGATCTCCCAGAGAGTACTAGAAGTTCAAGAACCTCATCAAAAGAAGCCGAGTCAGACGCACCAGCAGAAATAATTGGCTTTAGGTCCTCAAGAAATGGTAAGAGGTCTGAGGCCAACTTGGCCTCTCTGGCACGCATCCAATTGCGGTTTCCCTTTATTGTGTTGATCTCGCCATTGTGAGCAATGAACCTAAATGGGTGAGCAAGCGGCCAAGAGGGAAATGTGTTGGTGGAGAACCTGGAGTGGACTAAAGCTAATTTGGACTCGAATAGTTCATGAGATAGATCTGGGTAGAAAGGCTCTAACTGCATGGTTGTTAGCATGCCCTTATAAACAATGGTTCTCGAAGATAACGATGGATGGTAGCAGTCCAACTTGCGCTCAGACTGTTTTCTAAGGAGATACAGGTCTCTTTCAAATTCAATACCCGATTTTTCAAGCAGCGATGAGACAAATACCTGAATGATCTGAGGCATGGCTTTGCGAGACAGGCTTCCCAGCACTCCTGGATTAGTCGGCACTTGCCTGATTCCAAGTAATTTGCAGTTCGCCCATTTTGCAAGTTGTTCGAAATTGGCGATCCAGGATCTGAGGTCTAGCTCTTCCGGCAGAAAAACAAGCCCAGCACCGTAATGTCCCGAATTAGGTAGTTCGAATTCAAGAACTTCGCGGAAGAACCGATCTGGAATTTGACTTAGTAACCCTGCGCCATCACCGGTTCCCTCGTCAGAGCCGACAGCGCCACGGTGATCAAGGTTTGTTAGGGCTTGGAGAGCTGTTTCGATAATGTCGTGACCTGGTTGTCCACGCAGTGTTGCAACCATGGCTAGACCACAGGCATCTTTATCTCTTGAAGGATCATAAAGACCGCTAGCCGCCGGAGCGGTGTTAAACCGCTCGAATGGGCTAGCGCTAGACATGTCGTCTCCTAATCTTTTAGTAATTTAGGGGACGACTTTGGCCCAAGAATTGAATGTCCTGAGTTACTCAGGGTCTGGTTTAGATTCTACAACCGTCTCAACTTCAGGCTCAGTTTTATCTGTCTTTTTAGCCTTTTTCTCTTGTGGTTCCCAACTGCGACCTGGCAGGTAACCGGTTGTTTCAATACCGGTGTGACGGCTCGTCTGGAGAACGTAAATAAGAAGCCCAATTAGCACTCCAACCAATGCCGACCACTGGTTAGTTCTAAGTCCTAGGAACACATCAGCCGAGTCCATTCGAATACTTTCAATGAAGAATCGTCCAATGCCATACCAGATCAGATAAAGGCTAAATAGCTTTCCCCAGCGGAGATTGAATCTACGTTCCAGAAGTAGCAGAGCCACAATGCCCAAGATTGACCAGAGTGATTCATACAAGAATGTTGGATGGAAAAGTAGCGGTTCGTCTCTGATTAATGTGTCGAATCCCAGCGGGTAACTTGGATTCGCTGGTGACACATAGAGTCCCCATGGCAGATCAGTTGGTTCACCAAAGAGCTCCCTGTTGAAATAGTTTCCCCAGCGACCAATCGCCTGTGCTGCCAGCAGACCTGGAACAAGTGCATCAGCAAAAGAGAAGAAGCGGATACCGGCTGAACGAATTCTGAGTGGTTTAATGTCAACCTGACAGGCGATGTATGCACCTATGGCTCCGAAGATAAGTGCTCCGTAGATTGCAAGTCCACCTTCCCAAATCTTGAAGACGTCTTGCCAGTTCTTACCTGGGCCAAAGTAATCTTCGATGTGAGTTAGGACGTGGAAGGCTCTTCCACCGATGATTCCGAAGGGAACGGCCCAGATTGCTATATCGATGGCTAGACCTGGATCCATACCGCGCTTTTTCATTCTTGCCGAAGTCCAAATGGTTGCAACGATTATTCCTAGCAAGATCAGCAGAGCGTAGAAATGGATGACAAATGGACCAACCTGAAAATTACTAATTGTTGGTTCGGGAATCATGTTCAATGCTGTCATTTATTTAGCTCCTGCCTTTAGCTCTCTTACGAAATCTACCAGTCCGGAGATACCTGAATCGCGATAGGCCTTGATAATCGCGCTTCCAACAATGGCACCATCTGCGTAACTGAGCACTTCGCTGACCTGAGTTGGGTTTGAAATTCCGATACCCACGCAGACTGGGGTTTCAGCACCGCTGGCACGAACTCCAGCAACTACTGCCCTAGCGTTAGCATCTAGGTCCTCTCGGGTGCCTGTTATACCCATGGTGGAAACGCCATAGACAAAGCCACGACTGAGCTTTGCGGCCTGGGTAAGTCGAGTTGGTGAGGAAGACGGTGTTGCCATAAATACTCGGTCAAGCCCCAGCCGGTCTGACTCTTCCAGCCACTGCTTTGCCTCGTCCGGAATAAGGTCAGGAGTAATTAGTCCTTGAGCTCCTGAACTACTTAGATCTTCCGCAAAACGCGAAACACCGTATTGGATAACTGGATTCCAATAGCTCATCACCAGTATCGGTGTCTCGACCTGCTCTCTTATTTTGGCGACTATTTCTGGAATCATTCTCAAGCGAAAGCCGTTTTTGAGTGCAGTCTCGGTTGCCTCTTGAATTACTAGTCCATCCATAACTGGGTCGCTGTATGGGACTCCAAGCTCGAGGATGTCTACCCCGTTCTCACACATCGCAACGCAAACTTCGATTGACTCTGCAACCGTCGGATAGCCTGCTGGGAAATAGCCAATCAGGACGCTTTGGTTTTTTTCCCTGCGCTGGCGAATCAAATTGGCTACAGTCATGGCTTGCTTCCTAGGAAACCGAAATACTTGCCAACAGTTTCCATATCCTTATCCCCACGACCACTTAGGTTTAGAAGTATCACAGAACCAGGCTTTAGTGTTTGACCCTGCTTGATAATTCCAGCTAGAGCGTGAGCAGTTTCGATAGCAGCGATTATTCCTTCAGCCTCCGCAAGAAGCTTTAGCGCTTGCATTGCCTCATCGTCGGTAACACCAAAGTACTCGGCCCTCTCGATGTCTTTGAGCCAAGCGTGCTCTGGTCCAACCCCAGGGTAATCAAGTCCAGCAGAAATCGAATGACTCTCAACAGTCTGACCATCTTCATCCTGAAGAATGTAGCTCTTTGCACCGTGTAAGACGCCTACTTTGCCTTCGCTAAGCGTTGCAGCGTGTTTGCCTGTTTCAATACCTTCACCTGCCGCTTCGAAACCCCAAAGCCTTGCTCGATCGTCTAGGAAGGCATGGAATATACCAATTGCATTTGATCCACCACCGACACAGGCAGCCACGACATCCGCTTCTAATCCCAATTCAGTTAGTTGTTCTCTAGATTCATAGCCGATCACGGAATGGAAATCTCTAACCATGGTTGGGAATGGATGCGGACCAGCTACTGTTCCTAATAGGTAGTGGGTGTTCTCAACATTTGTTACCCAATCTCTAAGAGCCTCGTTGATAGCGTCTTTTAGAGTTCTTGAACCGGTAGTTACCGGAATGACTTCCGCACCGAGAAGTTTCATGCGAGCAACATTCAACGCCTGCCTTTGAGTGTCAACCTCACCCATGTAGACCACACAGTCAAGTCCAAATAGCGCAGCCGCTGTGGCGCTCGCAACACCATGCTGCCCAGCACCAGTTTCTGCAATGATCCTGGTCTTACCCATACGCTTTGCAAGCAGAGCCTGCCCAATAACATTGTTGATCTTGTGAGAGCCCGTGTGGTTTAAGTCTTCGCGCTTTAGGAAGACTCTGACGTCACCGCAGAGTGCTGCAAACTTTGGAACTTCAGTTAGTACGGAAGGTCGGCCGATGTAATTCTTGTTTAGTTCAGCAAGTTCCTTCCTAAAAGCAGGATCGTTCTTTGCTTCGTTGTAAGTTTGTTCCAACTCGTCCAGCGCAGCAATCAGCGACTCGGGTACGAAGCGTCCCCCGAATTCACCAAAATACGGACCGTTCTGGTCCCTAAGGGAAAGATTTTCAGGCATTGCTCTAAATTCTAATCTTTGGAACAGAACTCATTGATTCCAAGAGCGAAGAAGTCTCGCCAGTTACAAGTGCTTCTCCAACCAAAACAGCATCAGCTCCGTAGGAGGCGTATTCAACTACATCCTCTGCAGTTCTGACTGCTGATTCAGCAACCGAAACAACGTCCTCGGGCAACAGTCCAACCAGTTGACCAAAGAGAGACCGATCAGTCTGGAAGGTACTCAAATCCCTAGCATTTATGCCAATTATCTGCGCTCCGAGGTCAATGGCTCTAGAAACTTCTTCCCTGCTGTGCGTCTCTACGAGACAGGACATGCCCAAATCTGTGCTCAGGGCGAATAGGTGCTCCAGTTGCGGTTGATTCAGTCCAGCAACAATTAGAAGAACGATGTCCGCACCATGCGCTCTGGCCTCGAGAACCTGATACTCAGTCGCGATGAAATCTTTCCGAAGGATTGGGATACTCACTGCTTGCCTAACAGCATCTAGGTCGTCGAGTGAACCTAAAAACTTTCGTTCCTCGGTTAGCACTGAAATAGCACTAGCTCCGTAATCCTGGTAAGTTTTCGCCAGCAATTCCGGTTTTGGAATCTCGGCCAGAACGCCTTTCGATGGTGAGGCTCGCTTAATCTCGGCAATTACAGAGACATTGGGATTGTTTCTGAATTTAGCTATGGCGCTAATTGCCTCTGCCCTATTTGTTATTTCACGTTCCAGATCACGGATAGAGACTAACTGACTTCGAGTATTGGCATCAGCAATTGCCCCTGCGTAAAGCTCCTCGAGCATTAGGCCTTTATGGATTTTCCGGCGACTCCATAGCCAAGCTTTGCTAAGACCGGACCAATCACAATGGAGAGTACTGACAGGACTGCCCCAGCAATAATTAGAGGGCTGTTAATGATTAGTACTCCGAGGGTTAGAAGACCAGTTCCAATGATCGCAATTATGACTGCTGTCCAAGCAGCAATTGAATTTCCGTGACCTGGTTCGTTCTCAGTGCTCATTTTTTGCCTCTCTATTCAAGAACTATCTTAACTCATTTGCCGAACAGGTTATTGGCACGAGTCACAGCCGCAACACCAGCGGAGCTCTTGTTTATGGTTTCCTGAAACTCCGCTTCTGGATTCGAATCAAGCACGATTCCGGCACCAGCCTGAATGTGTGCCTTGCCATCGCGGATAAATGCAGTTCGGATGGCAATCGCCAGATCAGAGTTGCCAGCAAAATCAACATAGCCGACTACCCCGCCGAAAATGCCTCGGTTTGAAGGCTCTAGTTCTTCGATGATTTGAAGAGCTCTTGGCTTGGGTGCTCCGGAAAGCGTTCCGGCAGGAAAGGTGGCTCTAAGCACATCTATAAGTGACGTGCCAGATTCGAGTTCTGATTCAACAGTTGAAACTAGGTGCATGATGTGGCTGAATCTCTCAACCTTCATGAACTCGGTGACTGACACAGATTCAGGTCTCGATACCTTCAAAAGATCGTTGCGGGCAAGATCAACGAGCATTAGATGCTCTGCCCGCTCCTTCTTGTCATCAAGAAGTGACTCTGCCAAATCCTGGTCCTCTTTGGGGCTCGTTCCTCTTGGACGGCTGCCGGCAATTGGATGCATTATTGCATGGCCGTTACTAACCTTGACTAATGCTTCTGGGGAACTACCGACAATGGAATAGCTCCCCTTCTCGTCGGTTAGATTCAACAAATACATGTATGGGCTTGGATTGATTGCTCGAAGTTCTCTATAGAGATCTAGCGCACTTGCGCTAATTGCAACATCAAACCTTTGGGAAAGCACAACTTGGAAAACATCTCCAGCTTTGACATATTCTTTACCTCGATTGACAGCAGCTATGAAGTCCTCTTTGGAGATGTTTGACTCAACCTGTGCGCTTTCTTTGTCTTTCCGAAAAGCAAATTCAGGAACAGTTGGTAGCGATATTTCGCTAAACATTTTCTCGATGCGAGAGACTGCGCCTTCGTATTCCGCCTCGAAATCAGAGGCCTGGCCGCAATAGCAGTTTGAAATAAGTAATAGACGATTATCCTTGTGGTCCATCACTATGATGTCCTGAACCATCTGCAACTGGATTAGCGGGTGCGAGTATGGAGAAGGCTTTGCTTCCTGCAATTTTTCAATCTCGCGTATTACATCCCAAGCGAAAA
>Ga0214923_10002708_pt1 | contig 23135 bp, 19 predicted proteins | sample LL1510_MetaG_FD_177993 | JGI IMG/M metagenome (GOLD analysis project Ga0214923, IMG submission 177993) | Freshwater microbial communities from Lake Lanier, Atlanta, Georgia, United States - LL-1510 | ecosystem: Environmental > Aquatic > Freshwater > Lake | place: USA: Georgia | collected...
GCAAAGTCGTTGGCAGTCGATGAGCTCCGCGATGGAAAAATCAAAGAAGCCTCGGGCCGTCTTCGCGGCACAGCGGCCACCCTTCGTCGCGAGGCTTCTTTGATTCCCGTTACCGATGAGCGCTCTGCTGAATCGATGTCCATCATTCAAGCAGAAGCTGCTGAAATCGAAACTCTTGCAAATACCGCAGAAGAGCAAGACATCTTCTACTCAAGCAAGCGCATGACTGAGTCCTACTCACGCAAAACGCGCTCGCGCAATGTCCGTAATCAACCAACTGATCCATCACTTAACAGTGATGATGACCTTAACTAAGGAGAAATTTATGTATCCAGAACTTTATTCAATGATTGCACCCAACTTGTTCCAAGGTGGCACTGATGATCTTGATGTCATCCATCTACCTGTTACAAACAACCGTCCCCGCACCGACCTTCCCTTCGATGCCATCGTCACCATGTATGCATGGGCAAGGCCTGCTGATTGGAAGATCCAGGAATTCCGTTACGGTGTTTATGATGCAGCGATCACCGATATTGATCTTGATCGACTCCGTCAAGCTGTTGAATTTGGCTACCAGCGTTGGAAAGCCGGCGATCGAGTTCTCGTGCGCTGCCAAGCAGGTCTTAATCGATCAGGTCTTGTTACTGCACTCATTCTGATCAAGGATGGACTTTCACCAGAAGCTGCCATCAATCTGATTCGCAAACAACGCGGCGCTGATGCGCTCTTCAACATCAACTTCACCAATTGGTTACTCGCAGAAGGCGAATCCTTCTTCACTACATCCCCTTCCCAGCAAGCGGCTTAATGGAGGAGTGCTCATGCAAGAGTTACCAGATTATTTTGAAGGAATCATTCAAGTGCTCACAAAGTATATCGAGCACAAGGAAAATCACTTCACTCTACAAACGTACGGTGGTGATTACATCAACGGTCCATACGTGCAAGCACTTCAAGAGCACAACAACATCTTGCTCATCGAAGCCGTTAGCAATGAGTTCTTAGAACCGCCACTTGCTGAACCAGGTCAACAAGCAATGCTCTTCATGGGATGGCGCTTTTATCCCGAGCACTACTTACCAAACTATGCTCAATTTATTGATCAATCGAAGTATTCGCCTCGTGAAATCGCAACCATCATGGCTAGACCTCTTCACTTTGCCTACGGAGTGGATGACACTTACACATTCGAAATCGCGCCTCACCTTGACGCTGCGAAATCATTGATAGAGAGATTGGGTATTGCTTATGGGTAATTCATCTGAGATTCATGAACGCTTAATCGAGCGAACCATGCTCGCTTATCCCTCGAATGCCCCTATTGTCCAGGGATCTACACCAGTAGTTTCATTTGGAGATTGCACAAACGCAAAGGTTGCAACACTTGGAATTAATCCAAGTTACGAGGAATTCCAGGATTCCGACGGTCAACTCCTGAAAACTGAGTACAAGCGTCTTATCGATCATGAAAGCCTAGGAGGAAATTTCCAAAGCGGACTCACAGAATCTCAAGCAGAAAGAGTTGTGACTGGTTGTTCTGCTTATTTCATAAATCGACCATTTCAATGGTTTGATGAAATTGAGGAAGTGGTTTTGAAGCCTAATGGATTCAATTACAGAAGTGGTGAAGCTTGTCACCTTGATGTAATTCAGTGGGCTACTAATCCAATTTGGAGCAAAATTCCAAATCAAAAGGAATGTCTGGCAATGTTAGAAAGTGATTCTGAATTCCTAAGATTTCAAATCACATCTCAAAAATATGAATTCATCTTTTTGAATGGAAACACGGTGGTCAAGCAGGTTAAATCTCTAAATCTTGTTAATTTGAGACAATCCGGGTTTACCCCAATCGGACACGGTATCCGAAAGTCACGCCTCTGGGTTGGAGAGTTGGGAGATACTAAATTCATCGGCTGGAATTTAAACATTCAGCGACACGAGACTACACCAGGCAATAAAGAAGCCCTCAGCAACTGGATTAAGCAAGAAGTTAACAACAAAAAAGGAAGGATCTGATCGCAAAAACAACATACCTAGTTCACTCTGAAGAGTACTCAAACTGGATCTTTGATCCATCGCACCCTACGCAAGGCCGTAGATTTATCAACGCTCGCAGGCAATTTCTGGAGCTCATGCATAATTCAAAGCAATCTGTTGTTGAAATTGCTCCACGCCTAGCAACCAAGGAAGAACTCATACGAGTTCATGCTCCTGACTATGTGGATCAGGTTTTAGAGAATCACACATCATTCGAGTGGTCTGGACAAAGGCCGGATCTTTCGCACCTTGCTTCACTGTTTGCTGGTGGAACACTTCAAGCACTAGATGTACTGCTACAAGGAAAAGCCATGACGGCGATTCACTTTCCTGGAGCAAAACACCATGCACAGTACGACCATTCGTCAGGCTTTTGCGTCTTTGCCGACTTTGCTTTGGCAGCCGACATTGCTTCCAAAGACTTTGGGAAAAAAGTAGCGATACTAGATATTGATGGACATCATGGAGATGGCACAGAGAATCTCACCGCTGATAATCCCACTGTCTTAACCTTTTCAATCCATGAAAAAGGAATTTTTCCAGGAACTGGAAATGAAGATATTCCCGATAAAAATGTTTACAACCATCCACTAGTCAACAAAGAGACTGGTTTTGATTTAGGAAAGACCGACGACGCGCTGGGTTATGGAATCGGTCTCTTTCTACATCGCGTAACACCATTCAATCCAGATCTTATTTTTGTTGCGTGTGGAGCTGACGGACATAAAGAAGATCCCCTTACCGGTCTTGGTTATTCAGTCGATGGTTATGTTCAAGCGGCAAAATTACTGAGGATGTTCCATTCGGATATTCCGATTCTGGTAGGGGGAGCAGGTGGCTACCTTCCAGACACTCGCACGCCAGAAGTTTGGGCTGCGTTTTCGCATCAAATTTCACAACTTAAGGGAGAATAAATATGTGGCTATTTACCAATACTGGATTTGTCAGTGCAGTGAGCAATGGGAAAGATCTCATGGTCCGAGCTCGCGATAGACAATCGTTAGAACCCATAGCCGAATCCGCAAAAGTCGAAATAATCTCGACTCCACAGAATGACTACCCCTATCGGGTGATTGTCAGCTATGACTTCTTCGCCAAGTGGGTCGCCCACATGGCCAAGAACATCACTTACAAGAACTTCAAATCTGAGGTGGCTTCCACTCGAGGGTATGAATTTGCACATCCGCTCATGCAGGTTTGGTCAGCCATGCATGAAGTGGAGGATGTCAATGCCAGGCGCTGACATTGCAGTCCATGCCTCAAATCTCCTGGAATTGTCACCGATGATAAGTATCTTTAGCGCATGTCTCTAGACCAAGGACTCCTAAAAGGCACTCAATCCCGAGAATGGATTGTCACTAAGCCGCCAACAGGCGCTTCTCCGCAATGGGTCTACACCGGTCGAGATGAATCAGGTCTTGGCCCAATCTATGTTGCCTTGGCCTCAATCTCAGCACCACCATCTCGAGAGACAATGCGAGCCCTTCACGCTGCATACAAAGGGAAATCCAACATTCAATTAGTAGTTGGCGCAGTTCTAGGAAATCAGGTTTGGATTTTTGGACCTGACGAAAAAACAGAAGTAACTGAACCTCTCGCACTCGATCAAGGGTGCCGTCAACTTCAGTCCGCACTCGATGAACCAGATGCAATTGCTGCTTACACCCGCCTTGGTCAATTTCGCCGATCACTCGACACTACTTCTCTAGTCGGAGTAACAAACAGTGGTCTATTTGCAAGCTATCACATTCGTGAAAACGTACCGAAAAGAAATGATTGGAAAGAATCCTGCGATAAGGCAAAACCACTTCTCGCTCTTCGTAATGAACATCTAATCAAAGCCCTCGGCTTCAAGACTGAGAAAACAGCAGGTAACGCACTTCTGCTTACGACAGGAACGCCTCTATCAAAGGCAGTTGCAATTCTCTTAGATGAATCTGAACAGTTTGACGCAACGAGTGCACGACATACGGGAATCTCTCCGGTTGCCTTTGGATTGAATATTGCTGCTCGTCAAGGTGTCCCTTGGCTATTCGTACTTAGAAAAGACCAGATAAGGATCTATCCAGCGAAAGATGGTGTTGGAGTAGGTCAAAAAGGACAAGTTGAAACGTATTTAGAAATCGATCTTGCTGCCATTGATTCAGAACGCGCAGGATTGCTCACTCTGATTTTTTCCGCAGATGCTTTAGAGCCAAATGGAACTGCGAATGATTTACTCAAGGGGTCTCAGCTCTTTGCATCGCAACTCAGCTCTCGACTTCGTGAACGTATTTATGAGCATGTTGTCCCACAGCTCTCTAAATCGGTGGCTGAACATTTACGGAATCAAGGCACGAATCTGGATTCAGAAGGATTATCTCTCGCCTATCGTCTGACCCTAAGGATCCTATTCAGACTTCTTTTCCAGGCGTATGCGGAAGACCGGGGTCTTTTACCGGCTGGCAGAAATGAAGGTTATGACGCAAATAGTCTAAAAACAATTGCCAAGCGAATAATAAATACACCTCCAGAGCAGTTTGGAAAATCAAAAACACTTTGGTTCGATCTAGTTCAGGTTTGGAATGCAATTGACGAAGGTAATGAAACTTGGAATGTTCCTGCATATAACGGTGGACTATTTGGCACTGATCCCACGATTCATCCGGAGGGTGCTCTAATCGAAAAACTTGGAATTCAAGACGATATTTTAGGTCTAGTACTTCAACACTTGTTACTCGATATATCCGAAGAAAATGTTTTAGGGCCGGTTGATTTCAGGTCACTTAGTGTTAGGGAATTTGGGACAATTTACGAAGGCTTGCTGGAGTCAAGCCTTTCAGTAGCCAATGAAGATTTAACAGTTGATGCAAAGGGAGCTTGGACCCCCACAACGACATCGAGTCAAGTTCTAGTTAAGAAAGGCGAAGTGTACTTTCATTCAGCATCAGGTGAACGAAAGGCGACAGGTTCATATTTCACGCCAAGCGTTGTTGTAGATCATTTAATTGAGAGGTCACTCAATCCGGCGCTCGATTCACACTTGGAAAAGATTAAGGGTCATCTTGAAGCTGGCGATCAAGCTTTAGCGGCTAGGCAATTTTTTGATTTTAGAGTTGTGGATCTAGCTATGGGATCAGGTCATTTTCTCGTTGCCGCCGTTGATCGGATAGAGGCAAAAATGCGAACTTTTCTAGCTGAGAAAGAAACGCAAATTCCAGGAATTAATGCTGAGTTGCAAAGGTTGTCCCGTGCGGCGAAAGAAGCCCTCGGCAACGACGAATCTGCAATCGGTGAAATTGAACCTGCGGCTCTTCTTAGGCGTCAAATAGCACGCCGATGTATTTATGGCTTAGATATCAACCCACTTGCCGTTGAACTTTCTCGTTTGGCTTTATGGATTCACACTTTTGTTCCAGGTCTTCCAATGTCAAGTCTTGATCATGGCCTTGTATGCGGCAATAGCCTAACTGGAATAGGAACCATTCAAGAGGCATTGGATGCCCTTCAACCCGGAAATGCCCTCGGAAGTACTCTGGGTGGGCGTTGGGTTGAGATGACAACGTATGAGACCGCTATAACAGATAATTTAGCAAAAGCTGAGATCTTGCTTTTGGAAGTTGCAAACTCAGATGAGGCTAAAAAATCCGAAGTTAAAGCTGCTGCGACCGTAGCCGCTAGAGCTAGGCTCGCATCAGAGCCGGCTCGGGAGATGTTCAATGCCGCAGTCGCAGCACGTTTAGGCTTGTTCGATCCAAGAAATATTTTTGATGAGGTTACACTTCTTGAAATTGGACGTCGAAAAGATATAAATGATGTCGTCACAAGTATTAAACCTGCTCACATGCCATTCCTGTTCCCGGAGGTGTTTCTAAGGACAAGACCTGGATTCGATGTAGTACTGGGCAATCCGCCATGGGAAGAATTAATGCTTGAGGAGCCAAAATTTTGGCTAAAAATACGTCCCGGACTTCTTGGTTTATCAGCGCAATTAATGAAATCAGAAATCCAAAAATTGCGTGACCAATACCCGGACTTGGTAAATGAATTAGAAAAACAAGTACAAATTGTTTCCTCAATTAGAAAAACGTTACTAAGTGGCCCATATCCGGGCCTAGGAACGGGAGATGTAGATCTGTATCAAGCTTTTGCTTGGCGAAATTGGCAGTTATTGCGAGATGGTGGTTACTTTGGATTGGTCACACCCAGGTCATTACTTAACGGAGCTGGCTCGACGATTTGGCGTGAAGAGGTGTTTCAAAATAGTGAAACTCGAATTGCAACTTTAACCAATTCCGGAAAATGGATTTTTCCAAGCGTGCATGCCCAGTATTCAATTTCTTTAGTTTGCTCAAAAAAGACATTGGGTTACAGCAACAAAATTGGACTAAGTGGTCCATTTGATAATGAAACTGATTTCGTCAATCCAAAGAATGATTACGGTTTTCTGGAAATAGACTTGTTGAAATCTGCATCCACGGGAATGACTATTCCACAATTACCTGATAGCCAATCTGTAGAAGTCTTTTCAAGAATCAGAATGAGCCCTCGTTTTGATGAATCACGAGATTTTGAATTTCGACCAGTTGCTGAATTCCATGCTACAAATGAGCGCTCCATATTTGACAGTGGAATGGAAAAAGATGAGGGAGCCTGGAAGGTGTTGGGTGGTGCAGGTTTTAATTTATGGCAACCACTAACTGGTGAAATCTACGCCTGGGCAGATTCGAAAAAATCGCTCGAGTACCTTCAGAATAAACGCAAGAACCAATCGAGGACAAGATCTTCGGCGTTTTATGGGCTGGAAAACAAAGACATAAAAGATAACAGCACTCTAGCTGCAAACTTTTCACGGGTGGCTTTTAGGGATGTCACAAACGCAATAGATTATAGAACCGTTATAGCCGCTTTGATTCCACCGAAAACCTTCCTTTTAAATTCTGCCCCTTATTTGATGAGAATAAAAGGATCAAGTCGAGATGAGGCCTTTGTGCTTGGCGTACTTTCAAGTATGCCTTTAGACTGGTATGCGAGAAGATTTGTTGTGCTCCACGTTAACTTTCATATATTCAATGGATTGCCAATTCCACTTTTTGAAAAAGATGACAAAAAATACGAGCGAATAGTTTCGCTTGTAGCTGGATTAACTAACTTAAATAGCGATCATAATGTTTGGCTAGATTCGCTTGGCATAGACTTCGAGAAAATTGAATCTGAGGAGGACAGATTTGCAGCACAGTCTGAAATTGATGCTTTAGTAGCTATTGGCTATGGTCTTAACGAGGTAGAAGTTGGACACATATATCGAACTTTTCATAAAACTTGGGATTACAGATCTCGACTTGAAAAAGTTCTTAATTATTTTGAACAGTGGAAAAAGGACGAGTAATGCAAGACAATAATCTGCCAATGTTTGCAAGCAATCGTCCCGATAAAGGGGAGACGGTCGCCAATGAGCTCAACAAGCTGTTTGGATTGATGCGCAACAAACTTCGTGAAACGCCCAACATAGCGATAGCCACTGCCTTTTTAAATCCAGCAGGATTCAATTTAATTGCTGATGAGCTGGAGAAGGCTCCTAAGGTAAGACTGCTTCTGGGTGCAGAACCTGAGCAAGAAGTTATTCGGGCAATTAGTGATTCCGATGCGGACCGAAATATTCGCTTAGCTGATGCATTGAAGAGGCATTCCGATTGGATGATTGCAGAACGTGATGCACTTGGATTTACACGAGAAGCTTCGACACAAGCGTTGAGATTAGTCGAATGGTTAAAGCAAATTGATAGCGAAGCCAAGCCAAAAGTGGAGGTTCGCAGATTCACTAGGGGTTTCCTTCATGGAAAAGCATTTATTTCTGAAGACTCCGCTTTGCCAGCTGTTTTGGCTGGATCAAGTAATTTCACTTTAGCGGGACTAAGTATGAATGCAGAGTTGAATTTGGGTTATGGAGCTGGGGATCAAGTCCACGGCAATTTGGTTCGAGAGTGGTTCGAGCACTACTGGGATCAAAGTGAAGAATTTGATTTAGTTAAGATTTATGAAGAGCAATGGAACGAGCATTCCCCTTGGACAGTATTTATGCGTATGCTTCACGAACTTTATGGAAGTGACTTGGATGACCTAGCTCCACGTAAATTGCAATTAGCGTTAACTCAGTTTCAGAGCGACGGCGTGGCTAGGGCAATTCGCCTACTGGATACATTGGGCGGAGTCTTGATTGCTGATGAAGTCGGTTTGGGTAAGACTTACCTAGCTGGAGAACTCATTGCACGTGCTGCTAGAGAGAATAGGCAGGGTGTTTTGATCGTTTGTCCCGCCTCGCTCATAGCAATGTGGAATCAATTTCTAAAAAATTATGATTTTTCTAGAAGAGTTGATGTTGTTTCGTACGATGAGATTAGATTGAAAATGGATCCGGAACACCCTAACCATCATGCCTTCAAGGAAGAATTAGATGATCATGCATTAGTCGTAGTTGATGAGGCGCACAACCTACGAAATGCAGGAGCACAAAGAAGCTCAGCGATTGACCGAGCAATTCTTGCAGGAAGTACACCTAAAAAGGTTGTTTTGTTGACTGCGACGCCAGTGAACAACAGTCTGTCAGATTTGGAAACATTGATTAAGTATTTTGTTCGTGACGATGCGCAATTCGCTGGTGAAAACATCCCAAGTATTAAGAATTACATAAAAAAAGCCCAAGACTTAGATCCAGAGAGATTAACGCCTGAGCACTTATTTACTTTGATGGATCAAGTAGCGGTAAGGCGCACACGAAATTTTGTTAAGGATAATTATCCTGGCCAAGAAATTGATGGTCCAAATGGTCAAAAAATGACCGTTGAATTTCCAACTCCAAAAGTTTATCGAATTGATTACGCCCACGAAGACATCGGCGATGAACTCATTTCTCGAGTTGTTTATGCCTTGGATCTACCTGAGGACACTCCGCTCGTCGCTAGATATACCGAAAAGCGAAATGATCCCGGCCGTTTGATTCTTGCTCGATATACCTCTAGCGCATATTTATTGAGTGGTCAGATAGAAAAGTTTCAGGTTTCTAACGCAGGGCTTCTCCGGTCTGCTTTATTAAAGAGACTAGAGAGCAGTCCTCAAGCGCTGAGTGCGACATTAACCAAGCTTATAAATGCCCATAGAGGATTTTTGGATGCACTCAATCAAGGAAAAGTATTGACAGGCGAGGCGCTGCGAGAGTGGACTTCGTCTGAAGCTGAGACGCTTGACGAGTTCTTGGAGGGATTAAGCGAAACCGGTCAAGAAGATGTTGAACTGGCTTCCTTGTATGAGACCGAAGTATTGAAAGAAGACGTTGCATCTGACCTGCAGTTGCTTATGGAGCTGCAGGAACTTGCTATGAAGGCAGCCAAGTTTAGTGATCTGAAGGTGAAATCACTGATCGACGAACTCACAAATATTGCAACTAGCGCACGCAAAGCTGATGCAAGAGGAGTGCCTTCAGGTGATCGAAGAAAAGTAATAGTTTTCTCTTCATTTGCTGACACAATTGTGGATATCCACGCAAAAGTTTCTGCTGCAATTGAAAATGCAGGGAAGAATCCGCTTGCTGATTACAAGGGTCGCTTAGCTGAACCAATAATGGGCGTTGGTCTAACGACAAAGATGCATGGAACCTCAGGCGGCGTTGATCAAGATAAGCGCACAAGAATGATTTCTGAGTTTGCTCCGGAAACAGCAGGTTCGCTCAAGGTTGATGGAACACCGATGAGTCCTGATAACTTTGATATTTTGCTAACTACTGATGTTTTGTCCGAAGGCGTCAACTTGCAACAGGCAGGACGAATCATCAATTACGACCTTCCATGGAACCCAATGCGTATTGTTCAGCGACATGGTCGTGTTGACCGCATCGGCAGTAAGCACGACACCGTGCAAATGGGTCTCTTTTTTCCTAGTGCTCACTTAGACGAACTTCTTCGCCTTGAGGAGACTTTGGAAAGAAAGCTTGCCCAAGCGGAAGCTGCGGTTGGTGCTGGCGTTGTACTTCCTGGAAGAGAGCCGGGCAAGCAAGTAATTTTTGCTGACACCAAAGAACAAATTGATCAGCTATATAACGAGAATCCCGAGTTGCTTGAATCTCGTGGAAGTAGTGCAGCACTTTCAGGTGAAGAGTACAGAAGGCGCCTTTCACTTGAAATGAAGGATCCGTTTACTCGACATGATGTTGAAAATCTTCCTTATGGGTCAGGTAGTGGTTTTGAAAATCCTCGGATTAGAACTAATGGATATGTGTTTTGCGTAAAAATTGGAGCACACGAAAAACCTTGGTTCCGATTTGTTCCTGTGGATGAAAATTGGGAGGTCTATGTCGAAGATGGTAAGCCGATTGTTAATGACGACATGTTGGCATCACTAGTAGCAGCTGATCCAGTTTCTCAATCTACGCCACGGTGGATGACACCTGAAGTTTATGATCATGCCTTTGATGCTTGGACTGTAGCACGAGGCAGCGTCTTTACCGACTGGTCTTTCCTAACAGATCCAATTAATCTGAAACCAGATTCGCCTAAATCATTTAGAGATGCATCGGCTCTCGTGTTCCAGTCTGGTGAATTCTTAAGTGCAGAAGATCGTCGAGAACTGATCGGCAAGTTGAACGCTGTTCCTTCTAAGAAGGTAGAGCGCGCCATACGCACAGCCCTATCAATTGCTGGTAGTGACAGGGAGAAAATTCTCGCTGTTAAAGAAGAAATCGAAGCTGCAGGAATTCAAAAACCTGAACCTCCTACACCGCTTGAGATCGTTTCTGAAAATCAAGTCAAACTTGTGACTTGGATGGCGGTCAAAGGAAATTCATCAAAGTGACTCAAACGAAAAATTCAAAAATATTAATATAATTATTGTTTTAGAATTTTATTCTTAATTTGAAAAGAAAATCCCAACCAAATAGTTAACCGAAAACCCAAACCCAACCGCCGCATACACATAACTGAACCAAGTTAATTCAGCTGGAATCATCAGAGTCAGTACTCCCAGAGCTGCTGCGCTGACACACATTATCTTTGCAACGCTTGCGACTTTGGCGTTATCGGATTGTTTGGCGTTATTCCACATGTTTCCGGCTAGGGCAATCAGGGTAATTCCAATCATGCGCATGGACCATTGGAGTGGTTCGGATTGATAAAGGCCAAGAAGTTCGAGAAAAAGTGAGGGGAGGATCAGGAGAAAGAGTGCGGAGAATCCAAAGACTATGGAGCCTGCTTGCAGGGTTTTGCGAAGGAGCGGGTAGTTCATATGTAGAGGTTACAGGTAGAAGTCAATCTGCATATCAGATGGGTTTATGTTCAATTTTGAGTATTAGGTTAAAATGTTCCATGCGCCTTGCAATTCCAGATTTGAATCAAGATGGGCAGATCCATCAAACCGGGCTTGGTTTGATTAATCTATTTGGATCAGACCTGTTCAATGTACTTAACAAAGAGTTAGAGGACACAGACGGAATAGATTGGCTCACTAAGTATCGTAAAACGAATTTAGTGTATCAAAACTATAATTTTGTAGACCCCTCAAATTTGTTGAAAGAACTTTTGCGGGTGAGCACTTCACCACTTAGAAAGCCGATAAGAAGTAGGGTTCCTCAGAAAGATTTGGTTGCATTCTTCAATAGATTACAAGTAATTCTTGAAGACAGGAATGACTGGGTGCACCACAATTCAGTATTCACAAAAGAAAATTTGAAGACTCTCATTCTCAACCTTTATCCAATAGTCCAAAGAATGAATTTAGAGTTACTCACTGAATGTGACTATTTTCTTCCGATTCTGGACGGAGTTGAACCAGACGTTCCACAGACTGATGAGCCGATCGTGGCATCTTCAGGCAGTTCTGATGAGTCCGAGTGGGTAAAAGCAATTCAATCCGTGATACCTGAAAATGAACCCACAGTAGGTGAATTGATTGAGGGCCAGTTCCTTGAGTTCTCTTACGTTTTGCACTTAACTGGTGAAATCAGAAATCGTAAGTCAAATGAACTTCTTAGTGAATTAAATCCGGATGCAGCGAGCAGTGTTGGTACATTGCTAATCGCCAGAAAACCAAGCGGCGGACGTTTAAGAATCACCGCAGAGGGGATAGTTGCGGCGTATTTTGAAGACCATTGGGGATATCTGGCAAAAGTTTCGGTCGAGAATTGGTTTCCGAACCACTTAGCTCACAATTTTTAAATATTTCTCCATAAATTTTCAAAGAGTGCATCGTGCTCAGATAGGGCAAGGGTACTTGGAACAGAAAGTGGATCTTTCGGTTCAATGAATTCCTTCAAATGAAATTCTGAGTAGTCATCCATTGCTAGATCGTGAATTACGACCTCTAATTTCAGAGCTGGATTTTTTCTAAATCTAATTAATCCTGCATCAAATAAGCGATGGATATCTATTCTTAAAGGAATCGCATTTTGAACTTGGTCACTTTCAGGCCCGAAATAAGGGATGATATGTGCCACCTCAATTGCAGTTTTAAGTTGAATTCCCGTTACTGCGCACTGATTGTCGTATTCTGCAAGGACTAATTCTCTAAATGCATCTGCACCTGGACGAGCAAGTACAGACTGAATTTCTCGGGGCAGCGCACTTCTGATTTCTTGCCAGTTATGTTGCGGAATCCATTCATCTCGAATTACTTCATCTGGAAGCGGTATCAGTGGTTTACCTTGCCAAACCAAAATGGCGTTCTTTACCTGTAGGAGACCAAGCGCTGTGACCGTTCCTCCTCCGCCCGACGGTGTATTTTCGCTAGAAAATCGTTCGTGCCATTCGAGTTGGGCCGCTTCGATAATTTTTCGAGCCATATTTGGCATCCCTGCGACTATAGGGACGCCCATCTCTGCTGCAACACTTGTAAAAAATGCGCTAGGAACGGTCGAACCGGCTCTAGGGAGGATTTCGGGAGTTCCGAGCAGTTCCGAGATCTCCAGCATGGTTTGTTGTTTGGTTGGAATCTTGGCGCGCATTTGGCTCAAATTGTCGTCCAAGACCACTATCTTGTCCACGTGGCCGTCAAATTCATTGATTTGTTTGCAGGGATTGGTGGTTTTCACGCTGCCGGCGAAGCTTTTGGCTGGGAATGCGTATTCGCCAATGAGATCGATCCGGCTGCTGCGGAGATTTATGAACTAAATTGGAACAAAGAAGCCCTAGGCAATATTCATGATTTCACTCGGGAAAATCGAAAAAAGCCTATTCCTCCGCATGATGTTTTATTTGCTGGATTCCCTTGCCAACCTTTTTCAAAAAGTGGGAAGCAGTTGGGAATGGCTGAAGATAGAGGGTCACTATTCCATGACATTGCATTTATTCTGAAAAAACATAAACCTTCACTTGTAGTCCTTGAAAATGTTCGCAACATTGCAGGTCCAAGACATAGACATGAGTGGGAGTTTATTATCGCAACTTTGCGGGAACTTGGGTATCGCGTTTCCAGTAAACCATTCGTGGTTTCCCCCCATCGGATCCCGCCTCATTATGGTGGCACTCCTCAGGCAAGAGAACGAGTTTTTATTGTTGGAACGCTTCTTCCAAATAAGCGACACCATCTAAGAAACAGTGATGAATCTCTAACTTTTCCGACAGATTTTGACGGGTGGGATCCAAATTCATGGAATATTTTTAAAGATTTGCCTTTGGAGAATTCCAATGAGAATTTTATGAAATACCGCCTATCAAGCGAAGAAATTGAAGTGCTGAATGCCTGGGATTGGCTAGTTCAAGAAATGTTGGTAGCTAGGGATGGAGTTCGATTACCAGGATTCCCTTTATGGTCTGATTTATGGGGATTAAAACCAATTTATAGGAGAGAAAAATCTGCGCCAGACTGGAAAAAGGAGTTCGAAGAAAAAAACTCTCAGTTTTATCGAGAGCACAAGGAATTGATCAACGCTTGGTTTAAGAAATTTCCGGTGATTCGTGAATCAGTTCCATCAAAAAGAAAATTCGAATGGCAAGCCCAGGATATGCAATCAATATGGGACGGTTTGATTCACTTTCGTCCATCTGGAATTAGAGTTAAAAGACCGACGTATGTTCCGGCATTAGTGGCTATCACCCAAACAACGATTATCGGACCGTATAAACGAAGAATCTCGCCGCTCGAGGCTGCATTATTACAAGGCATGCCTCAGGAATTTACTTTTGGTTCGCAAGCGGATGTGTCAAGTTACAAACAATTAGGTAACGGTGTTTCAGTGGGTGCTGTGTATCAGGTAGTGCGTGCAGCAGTGACGCGCGATCATGAAATTCTTACAAAGATAAACCCTGAATTAGCGAAATCAGTGTCGAATGCCGAGATTTATCCAAAATTCATGAAAAAGGGGACTAAAAAAGTAGGTCGAAAGATTTCCTAAAAAGTGCCTCTACGTCTTGGAACTTCAGCAACAAAACCAGTCAAATTTGGTGGTACTAGCAAGCCGAGGGCGACTACTTCTGGTTTCTTGCTTCCCACATAGAGTGGTCTGACGACGTGAACTTGAATCGTTAATGATTCTTCAAATCGCATTTTGCTATCACCGACGTAATTGTCGGCACTCTTTCCTCCTTCACCTTGGAACAAATTATTGATAAGTTGATTCTCAGGTGGCAATTTAGGATTAGGCCTTGGACTCAATAAATTACGTTCCCTTATCTTTTGCTTCTTACTTTTTGGATCCCAATCCATCAAAACTACTTTGGCATCGGTGAGAAGCTGTTCATCAATAGAATGTTGAAGCGCCCAAACGATGTCATCGAGTTCGGCACGATTTTCACCAGCCATTGGCCAATCGGCTAGCAATTCCATGGCTTCGTCAAGTTTTATAGATGAGTAATAATGTTTACTATTCTTACGAGTATCGTTTGGCATGGGCAATAGTTCCGAAAGTTTTGAATAAATTTGAGTTAAGAATTGATCTCGCACAACCCCAAGAGCAGGGTCATAAAGCATGTGTTGTCTAAAAGTACTGACACGCCTGTGTACGACATCCAGCGCTATCACTTCGCTACGTACTGGTCTGTACGCGGGATCAAGGAGAAATCTCCTTCTCCATTTGGACAAGTGTTCATTATTTTGATCAACCAACTTCAATTGCGTGCGAATAGAATTCTCATGAGCTATATAGTCAAAATAGGCTTGAGCTTTATCTACAAAAAACCAACCTCTTAATAAGTCAAAATATTTCCTTTTATATCCAAAAAATCTTCCTCTTTGTTGAATCACGTCAACATTACCTCCACCAGTTGAACGAGGCATAAAAGTAACCGCCAAGTTTTCAATGGTAAATCCGCGCTCTAGATTGTTTCCGCCAATTACAATCCATCCCGCATTTGATTTCCATTCTTCAGGTTTAATTTGCTGTCCTTTGGAATTGACCACCTTTATTTTCACTTTTTTGATCCACCAACGAATTTCACGTAAAACTTGATCCAGATTCCAGTCGGAATTCAAACTGACTGTTTTTCTTAATTCCTTTTCTGCATCTACAAAATAACTATCCCTCTCATGCTTGTATGCAAGTTCTTCCGTGTCACGCAATATGGATTCCCAGGATGAGAGCACATTTTCAACCCATTTTTCATAGGCAAGATGCATGTCTATTCTTGCAGAGGGATGAATCAACATTGAGATTGGTTTAGGTAATGCTCTTTTTTGAGCAACGTATAGAGCCAGCAAAAAAAATGCTAAAGATTGTTTCAAACTTTTTGGCACAGGGGCACCGGGTTTACTATCCAAAATCTGACTAGTTTCTAAATTTGGTATGTACTTTACAAATGTGCTTTGGTCGCTAAATAGATCTTTCCCACCTAGATAATCAGATCCTGACGTTAAGACTGTTACGAACTTAGGAGATAGGGCATCTTGGATGCCAATGAGTAAAGGACCTTGAGGTGTCGCGGTGTACATAACATAACTGTGCTTTCGCAGTGCTCCACGTAGTCGATTTATAGCTGCGTAAATGGGAGATTCTTCATCATCTCTCCACTTTAAATTTAATCCAGCTTGATCACCTTCATCATCTACAATTAGAACAGGAAAGTTATTAATATTAAAATTTTTGTCTAGATTAGCAATCACATGGCCAATTTCGTCTAGGGATTCTCGGTTTTTCAGGCAAGTGATGACTACTGTTGGTTTGAAGACTGTCGGAGCATCTGGTTCTACCCAAATTTCCAAGGTTCTTTGCAACTCTTTTATATTTTCCTTTCGTTTAGCGCGCGTCAATTTTGGAGTCATGTGCCATGGATTCGCGCCGCCATCTCCGTCGGCCTTCAGATCTTTGATTAATCGATCCCGAGTTTGCGATAGGAGTTGATTCTTGGTTCCGGCTAGGACAATCACAAGAGGAAAACCATTATCGTGAGCCAAAGCAATTAGCGATGTAAAAGACAGTGTTTTACCACTTTGAACTTCACCAACAACCAGTTGGCAATTCGCAGAGTCTTTACCATCTAAAAGTTCTGTCCGAGTGAGTATTTTCTTGGTTGATTCGACTAGAGAATCTTCTGAATCTTTATTTAGATTTTGGCGCTTGATAAACTCACTGAATTCTCCTTTTTCAAGAATCTTCATCAGTATCTCCCATTTGCATTTCAACATCAGTTCTACTGGACAAATAACTGCGAAGAAGTTCATTAATTTGAATTCGAAGAAAACCTGCGGATTCGAAGCCTGAGGCGAGTCCTTGAATTTCAGCAATCCCAATTGCAAGAGCAAGTCTAAGAACCGGTTCTAGTGAATCTGGATCCGCCATTGTAAAAGATTGCATAAAAGGATGAACTCTGTTGAGAGTGACAACCCATTTATCTCCGTCGGAAGCTTTTACGCGGAGCCAAGATGGATCATCACCTTGATCCTTTACTTCAAGAATGATGTCGGACTTAAACTGAGGGATCAGCCTAATGGAACTCCGAACTACCTTTGTATCTTCGGTGCGCGGCGGCTCAGGCGTTTCCTCTTTTACGGGTACTTCAAAGTCATCACCCAATGAATCCACTGCGTTTGTTTCAACTAGCGCTCGCGTTGTTGCCTCTACTACATCTTGAAGCGTTGCTTTGAATTTGGTGTTCCCTGCGAGTGAATTATCAGTTGCACGATAATTTCTTGCCATTTTGATCAGAGGATTTTCTCCAGAATTCAGAAATTCCTTGATTTTTTTTAGTGCCTCCTCTTCTTGTCCTGCTTTCCAAACAACTGAGTCCTTAAAGGAAGTGACCTTCAATTCAGAGACATCCAATTCTCCAATAATTCTCTGACGTTCAAAACTATTGGCACCTCCAAATATTACGCCTGGTCGATATAAGTCGTCTGGGCTATCTGCGAGATTACCTGCACCTTGAACTACTTTTCTGCGCCAAATCAATGCTAATCCCGCACGTTTAGTGTCGCCTTTCTCAAGTATTCCAATTTTCCCTCTAATTTTGGGAGGTATGGTTCCATCAATTGGATCATGCGAATCAGTTAACTCTAATTCAAATTCCTTCACCCACTCAAAAACTTTTGGATCCGTTGGTCCGCGGTCATTGGGCCAATATGGTGCGGAAAGCCAGTTGTAAGTGAGTGGTTCCTGTACTTCACCATTGATTGTTAAAACCAATTCTCCTGTTCGAAGAAAGTCTCTGTACATGCTTCGTAGATAGCTACGTAATCTAGATGCGGCTCCCGCTATTGGCACGGGTTGGTTCAACTTACTCATAATTATCCGTGTGCCATGAGCCTTAGGATTTTCAATTGATTCCTTTTCAATATTTAAATTATAAATTTCGTCCTTGATAATTTTTGGAATGTCAAAAATTACGGTTCTCACAATTGGTTCGCCAAGAGCACGAGTTCTAACAGTGAAATAATTGGAGTACCAACAAGCAGAACTTTTCATGCCAATGCCATACTGTGAAATTCTCGACTTGTCCGTGGGAGGCATTGCGGGAGTGAATGCTCGAGCTATGTCCTTGGTATAGATACCAGCCGCATTGTCAACGAGTTGAATTGTTGGGTTCTCTCCACCAGCAAAATTTATGTCGATACGCAATTTGTAATCATTCCCATGGAGCGCAATCAACTCATCCTTGTGTTCCAAATAAGACTGAATTGAGTTATCAACCATCTCGCCTAGCGCCACCCACGGGGTATATCTGAGCGAAGGGAAGAGGGCGTAAAGCCCAATACCAGGACGAATCTCAACCTGCTCTTTGTCAGACTCTTGCTCTACCATGTGGAGATCGTAAGTGGGCTGTCCTTCAAAGTCAGCTCCAATGAGTCAAGAAATGGATCAGTGATGGCAAGAGTTTACAAGAGACCAGATATTCCTCAGTTGTTGAGCATTGGTGATTTGTACACTCGAGATATAGTTTTGAATATTCCCAAATGGCAAAGAGAATACTCATGGGATGCCGATGAGGAAGTAAGACTTTTACTAGAAGATCTCGAAGAATTTATTGAATCCAAAAGAGATAACTATCTTTTGGGCTCAATTATTACCTATACGCTTCCAGATGGATCACATGCGGTGGTTGATGGTCAACAGAGAACAGTCACTCTCTATACTCTTTTGGTAGCTGCTAGAGACGTATTCGAGATTAAACTTTCTAATGAATTTGGTTCTGTTGAGTCTTCGCCAATTGGCCTCAAAAATCTCTACCAAAGTATTGACGGAATGACACGAAAAGTTTCACTTGATGTGAACGCTAAAATAAGTATTCCGATTTTTATGGAATATGGTGGTGGAAATCAGTTATTAACTGCACTTGCAATTAAATCGGCAAAGCCTGAGGGAATCTTAACTGTTTCTCAAACGAATATTGAAAATGCATATGCCAAATGCAAGAACTTTATACAGGTAGGGTTTCCAAATGCTTTAGATGTAGCAAATTATCTGCAAGGAATAGTGCAGGGTACTTTTATAGTAGAAACCAATGTAGGCGATCAGCGCCAGGCAAGAGATATTTTTTTCAAAATGAATGTGCGTGGCCGAGCACTTGAAGGAGCCGATTATCTTAAAAACTTTATGTTTCAAAAATTGGATGATGACCAGTACGACGATTTATCCGATAAGTGGACCGAAATGAGCAAAGCTCTCAGAAGCGCTGATTCTTCAAGAAGCAAATTGAAAACACCTGAATTCTTTTTGAGAAATCTTGCAATTGTTGACAAGGGCGACAAAATAAGTGGAGACCATGGCGTATACGAATATTGGGAGTCTAAATTCCTTGATAACCCTTCCGAGTTAGGAAAATTCTTAACTGATATTCAAGACAAAGCTAGAATTTTTAGCAAAATAGCAGGTAATAAGTTAATTGATTCTAGTGAAACTAACAAAATCTTAGCCGGAGCAGATTTCTTTAAAGGAACACAATATTTGCCAGTTCTCATGGCGGGAAGCAAACTCAAAAATTATGAACATCTATCCCAACTAGTTAATAGTAGATATCTAATTTATATATTATCTCAAGAACGTACTCAAGATTTCGAATCTATGGTTCCACGATGGGCAAAAGCCATTGACACTTTACAGTCGAATGCTTCTATTGACTCAATCGACCAAATTACATCAAGCATTCCTAAATTACCTTTGGATCAGATACGTCTTCAAAATCTAAAAAATAGTTTGAGCGATATGAATGTACCAAAAGATGAACGTAAGATAAGGTTGGTGTTATCGGCTGTTTCTCTTAGTTATGAAGATGGATTAGTCGAGATGTCTGAATTCTTGAAGAAATATCGAAGAAATAATCACCAAGGCTTTGATTTGGATTTGATTATGAATCCCGACGAAATTGCTAAAATTTCCTCAAATTCTTCAGATCCTGAACACAGAGAATTCTTTGGACTTGGCAATCTAGCCCTGATTAATGGTCAAGCAAAGCATTATGCGAATAAGTTGCCTCAATCTAAAGAGGATTTGTACGGGAATGACAAAGGTGTTCTAACACGATCTTTAAGTTCATCTCCAGGTATTGGCGATAAAGTTCTTAATGGAATAGCAAAAGATATTCGATCTGAGCTTTCGTTTGATTTATTCAATTGGAATTTAGAGGCAATTAGAGCTCGACGAGATTTTATTGTGGAGAGATTCATCTACACGATACCTGAGTCCCTGCTTCCAATCGCAGAATAGCGTTTTTGAGAATCTTTTAAGATTTTGATACGCAATGGATTTTAGATGCGATTGATTTCTTGGGTAACCCATTTCGAAATTGTTTCATTTCGAGCAGATGTCCAGGCCATTGAGTTTTCTCTGTACTCAAGATATTCCGTTTCAGAAGTTGGATAACCGGACTCGGAAAACGGTAGTTTTTGGGGAAGGAAGAATTTGATTTTTCCTGTGCGATTAATCAAATCTCCCAAGAAAAAGAAGTCTACGTAGCCCTTGAAATCGTCAAAGAGTTCGAAGAATTCGATATATCGATCTAATACTGACTTAAGTGGGCTGTCAATGCCTAAATAATGTCGTCGAATACATTCAAGAGTTAAATCAAATCTGTCTGCAATCAGCGAATTGAAGCCTCGAGCTCCATTTAAATTCATTTGTCCTGATATCCGGGTAGAAGGAAAGACGATAAATCCGCCTATCGTGTTGTTGAGGGCTCTAAAATTTTCAACTAGGGCAGGGTCGACCTGAGTAATAATCTTCTTAATCTCTAACTTTCCAGATGCAGCATAGGAATTAGCGATGCTGTCGCTTCCAAGTTCTATTTTTTGAGCGCTATTTAAGTAGCATAGATACTTACCTGGGCTTTCGGTTAAAGCAAAAATTTTGCCGTTGGGTAACGGTTTGCTCCAAAGAAACTTGTGGTAACTCTTCAAGATTGGGCTATGAGAGTCTGGATCTTTTCCTTTTGCATCAAAGCTGAGATTAAGTGCTACATCAATTTCCATAGGTTCTTAAGGAATTAATGCAATCGCCAAAAATTCTGAACTTTTATGCCTTTAGCAGTTTCCTCGAGTGCCCACCTTGACTCCGCGAGAATCACGGATGATTTCGCAGCTTGGACGACCTGGTTGAGATTGAATTGTTCCTTGCTTGATTCCTCGATTGTCGCGCAACGTTGTGGTGCCGTTGTATCCGCGCTCTTGGGTTCCAACTTTCATACCGCGATTATCTCGGACGGTCACTGAGCAATTTTTTTGAGTCGGCGAGGTGCATTCAACTGCATGAACAGGAGTCATGAAGGTTGAAAGAATTGACGTAGCGAGAACGGCTGTAAGTAAGGATCTTTTGGTCATATTTGGAGGGTAACAGTGAAAAGGCCTCAAGGAAATGGCGACAGGCAACTTTCTTCCCGTTGTCAGAGTTCGCCCCTAGGCTAAAGGCGTGGATATTCCATTTGGTCGAATTATTGCGATTGTCAGTTCTCTGGCATGCATGGTGATTGCGTATATCAAGGGGCGCAGGATTATTTTGTGGGGCGTCTTGGGTTATTTCCTGAGCTTTGTTGCGGTAGTGATCTTATTGTTACGGATGGACTTACCACGTAAGGAATATCCGATAATTGATGGATTGCGTCAGAGATATGTTTCGCGTGGGATTCGTAAGAGATTTGAAGGGCTTGAGACTACGAAGGATTTTCTCAAAGAGATTGATGATGAGAAGAAAGATGAGAAATAGGGCTAGTTTTATAAGTTTGAGTTGAGCATTCTCAAGACCCCTGTCCTGGTCGTGGGGCTTAAAACTTCTTGATGATGGAAACGTTCGTAGAGAGTTTCAATCTCTTCGATAGTTGTCAATCCACAAATAGTGATAAGTGATGCAATGTCAGGTCGATCACGATTTCCTCGGTCAGCCTTGAGCTTCATTGCGAGTAGCAATTGTGCGGAGCCATAACGAATCTCTATCTCCCCAATCTTTTGATTGTGAACCCACATGTCAGAAGTTTCAAATGGAATAAAAGCATTTACATCATTATTAATCCAATTTGTGGGTAGATTTCTTTCTTGGGCAATCTGATCAATCACAAGGCCGACCTTTGGATCAGTTGGGTAGGTTGCATCGATATCCATCGTTGCAGAACGTTCAGGAATGTAGGCGACACTTAGCGCAGCTCCACCAACGATTGAGATTTTGCCTGAAATACCAGCGGTATTCAACCTTGTGGCGAGTAAAAATATTAGCTCTTCAATATCCTCTTTCTCGAAGAGAATCATCTAGATACTAACAAGCTCGGATTTATCGATAAGTATATTGTGTCTAAGAAAGGCTTTTGGAGTACGTGCGGTGAGATTTGAGAGATTGGTTTCGAATCTATCGACAGGTTCTCGTTTTGTTAGTTTACGCTCTGATTCCTGAATCCATACGGGAATAGGTAACTTATTTAGCGTCAGGTGGTACTCAACTGTTGCTGCAATTAAAGCATCGTATTTTGAATCACCAGTTAGCGAAGGAGGTGTGATGCTCAAGGCCAGGCAGAGTTCTGGTGATAGTGCCTTGAGATTATCTGAGAGTTGAATGACTAGGCGATAAGCCCTTAGGTATTGGTTTTTAGAAATAGCGTCAGCGATATTGAGGGCTATCTGGCTCACGCTTGGTGTTTTAGTTGGAAGGGCAATTAATGAATATCCGAGTGGAGCCAAACATTGTTCAAGGGTGGAAATTCCCGGATCAGTTTTTCCAGACTCGATTGACGAGATATTTGCTTGAAAAGTTTTAGTTTTACGGGCAAGGGCGGTTTGAGAGACGCCCTTCGATTTTCTGACCGCTTCGAGAATATCTGTACCCACATTTGCCCCCTATAGTGAATTTACTATAGCAAAGATTTAGGCCGAGGTGGAGCGGGTTCTTCACGATGTCAGTAGGTGGGAGTACCTTGCTCGCATGAGTCTTCGCTTTAGAAGGTCGATGAAGTTATTACCGGGTGTGCGGCTTAACTTCAATAAGGATTCTGTGGGAATGTCGTTTGGTGTGCCGGGGGCGAGATACACCATTAATTCCAAGGGACGTCAGACAGTGAGCACGGGGATTCCGGGTACTGGTCTTTATAACGTCGAGACGATTAGTAGCGGCAGAAGTTCGCGGACTCGTAGAGAAAGTGATGAAGGGGATACCTGGCAAGAGAGTGCGCCACCAATAGTTCCACCTGCACCAAAGTTATTTGCCAAGAAGGCAGAGCGAGAACTTCATA
>Ga0214923_10002709_pt1 | contig 23116 bp, 10 predicted proteins | sample LL1510_MetaG_FD_177993 | JGI IMG/M metagenome (GOLD analysis project Ga0214923, IMG submission 177993) | Freshwater microbial communities from Lake Lanier, Atlanta, Georgia, United States - LL-1510 | ecosystem: Environmental > Aquatic > Freshwater > Lake | place: USA: Georgia | collected...
CTCCTGTTGCTCCTGTTGCTCCTGTTTCTCCTGTTGCTCCTGTTGCTCCTGTTTCTCCTGTTGCTCCTGTTTCTCCTGTTTCTCCTGTTGCTCCTGTTTCTCCTGTTGCTCCTGTTGCTCCTGTTGCTCCTCTTACTCCAACTGGTCCAATTGGACCAGTTTTTCCAGTTACTCCTTGTTGCCCTTCTTTACATTTTATATAAATACAACGTTCTGCACCATAATACATTATATATAATTTAATTTGATATTTTTTTTATCAAGAAAAATCAAATTATTCAAACTAAACACAAAGGGTAAGGGAAATACAAATGAAAAAACTCTAAAAAGGCAGACAAAATGAAGTTTGAAATTTATAACTTAAACATAAATATATTTTTAATATAAAAATTTAACATATATTAATGAACTTTCAAAATAAAAATATTCAAAACATTCAAAATATTGAAAATAAACTTAATAATATTCATTCAACAATAAAAAAAAAATTGTATAATTTTTATAATCATAATATCATACCAAATCTTATTTTTAATGGTCCCAATGGATGTGGAAAATTTACAATTGTGCAGGAATTTATTCATTTGATTTATCATTATGATAAAGAATTGATAAAAAATAATGTATTATATATTAATTGTTCTCACACAAAAGGCATAAAATTTATTCGTGAAGAATTGATATATTTTTCAAAACTAAATACATTTCTAAAAAACAATATATATAATTATAATTTTATAAAAATAATCGTATTATCTAATGCTGATAAACTAACTATTGATGCACAATGTGCATTAAGGAGATGTATAGAAATATATAGTAAAAATACAAGATATTTTTTTATTACAACTGAAAAACATAAAATATTAAAACCTTTGTTGTCAAGATTTAGCGAAATTAATTTGTTTTATGAATTATTTAATAATGAAAATATTAATTCCCTCAATATGATTAAACAAGACACCGAACAATATATGAAACAAAATATGAATCAAGATATGAATAAAAATATTGTTGATAACATATATAATAATTCAGTTAATTTAGTCAAAAAAAAAGTATCTGTGAATGAATATATATTATCAAAAATCAATAATAATAAGTGGAACAAAAAAAAAATGTATAATTTATACAAAAGTATTTTAAATATATTGAATACAAGTAAAATAAATAAAATAAATGTTATTTTCAAGACAAGTTTTATATTTTATGAAAAAGGTTATTCTGGATTAGACATCATTAAATTAGTAGAAAAAGATTTATTCGTTCAAGATAATAGTAAATATAAAATATTATTTATTTTTGAAAAAATCAAAAAGATAATTATTGATGAAAAGTTAATTATTTTCTTTATATTGTATATTATATATGTTTTTTACCATAACGAACACAAACACGATGATGATATGAATATTTTTTATAATTTGGATTTATTAATCTAAAATTATCTAAAATTATCTAAAATAATGTCAAACAAAAACAAACATGGAATAACAATAAATAATTCTATTTGTAAAAATATATTACAAAAATGGATTATAATCATTGTCGTCAATATCTTGTTTTGTTTTTAAATTTGATACATTATTATTGACAGAGAGATTTTTAATACTACACATGTCATGTGATTCATTCAATTGTCCTATATAAGTTTCTAAATTATTTAGAGTTATGTCATCAATTTCTTCTGTATCTTCATAAGTATCAGGAAGATTTTTTTGATTAGATAGTTCCATTAATTCATTATAATCCAACAAAACATTAAATGAACTTGTTCCATATGTGCCTTCTTGACCGACCATTATATTAGATGAAACTCCTCTTAAATTATCAACTTCGCTGTGTCTTGCAGCTTTTAGAAACATCTCAGGAGTTTCTTCAAAAGACGCTTTAGCAATAGGTCCAATATTATCATTGTTTATTCCATGTCTAAATATGGATACTATTTTTGTTCCGTAAGTCATTCTGTCGCATAATAATTCTAGATGATGCGAATTTAAATAAGTTCCATCAAATTCTATTACATCGATTAATTCATTATATATCACTTGTCTGGCTGCTTCCATACCCAAAACATTATGTATTTCATTTATATCATTGCTGAATGTCCTATATGGATCAATATAATCCAAACTTAAAATATCAAACATATTCGACCCAACTGTATCAAGCACCCATATTTCTTGTTGTTTATAAGATCCTCCTTCCTGAACCAAGTAATCTTTTACAACTCTTAAAATAACTTTATTGATATTGTTTATTCCTCGCAACACAATATTATTTAATAAATTATCTTGAAAGTTTTTTAACATATAAATATTATCTGTTTGATCCAAAGGATTTATTTTATTTTTTTTTGTATTTTTACTTGTATTATTACTTTTCATAATATTCTTTATCCTTATTCGAAATATTAATTTATCACTATTATAATCAGAATAAATACATTCTATCTCATCTTTATAACTATTATGTAAAACGAAATTTATATCATCCATTGTTATATTCTTTTCAAGCAATAACTCTTTATCAATTTCCATTCTCAATATCCATTTTGATTTATTCGTATTATCCTCTTGCACATAACTCTCAGATTGATTATTCAAAGTTTCCATTATAAAATTATTGAATTCCTTATATTGTAGGATTAATAATCTATCTTCTTCTATAAATGTATTATCATCATTAGGATCAAAACAAATATCAATTGATTTTACGACATCTTTTAATTTTGTTCTTTCAATCATATATTGAATTATAGAAGCCTTTTCTTTATTCGTTTGGTCTTCTGATTTTAGATAAATAGACAAAGAAGGAGCTTTTATCTTTTCTGTATTCGACAATATCTCTTCTATTCTCGGAACACCACGTGTTACATTTGATTTTGAAGAAATACCAGCAAAATGAAAAGTATTTAATGTCATTTGTGTCAAAGGCTCACCAATACTCTGAGCTGCTATCATACCAACCATTTCACCAGGAGAAACTATCGAACGCTTATAATCTAATATTATTTTTTCTGTCAACAATTCTAATGTTCTTTTATTAAATCTTTTATACAACAATAGTTGCTTAGGACTCAAATGATAATAATATAATACTTTAAACAATTCTGTCGGACACGCATAATGAATACTTTCTAATTGCTTATATTTCTCTTCTATCAATATATACGCTTCATATAATGTTATATCCACGACTGAATTTGAAGATATATTCTGTTGACCGCTTATATTATCTATTATATAAGTAAAAGCTATTGGAACATGAATATTTGTATTTGATTTATAATTAAATATCTTTTTTATTATTAACTCTCTCATTCTTATCATATAATTTATATATAACTCATTCTTTACTTTCAATAATTCACTTTGCTTTTTATGTCTAGTATAAGCTGATTTTATAAATATCTTACTTAAAATATTACTCTTTTTTACATCTTTGCTTTCTATTATTACAAAATGATTATATATATCTTGGACGCTCATTTTTAAAAGTGGCAAATCTTGATTTTCTATTTTTATAGAATCTATATTATCACCACCATAACAAAACTGCACTATTATATTCTTATTTGTTCTTATTGTCATATCATAATTTATCATTAAATCCTCCAAACCTTTTATTAATCTCCTCTGTATATACCCTGTTGAAGACGTTTTTACGGCTGTGTCTATCAAACCTATCCTACCACCCATCGCATGGAAAAATAATTCCTGCGGAGATAAACCATTTATAAAAGAACTTTTCACAAAACCTCTTGCAGAAGCTGAATCATCATATTTATTAAAATGAGGAAGAGTTCTATCTTCAAAACCATATGGAATCCTCCTTCCATCTATATTTTGTTGACCCAAACACGAAATCATCTGTTGAATATTTATTTCTGAACCTTTTGAACCTGCATTTAATATTATTAAAAACCTATTATTCTTATCCAAATTCTTTATCACTTCACGACCTGCATCTGATTGTGCTTTACTTAATATATTATTCACTATCGTTTCAAACTCTTCCATATTTGTTTTACCTGAATTATTCTCAAAAACACCCAAATGAGTCTTTGTTATTAACTCACTCACCTCACGACTTTTACTATTCAATAATGACACTACCTTTTCTTTTATCTTATTTGAAACTATTAAATCACTTATACCCACACTAAATGCACTACGCTTCATATATTCCGTTATTATATTCTGTAAATCATCTATGAAATTCGACGCACATAAATTTCCAAACTCATTACATATCCTCTGAATTAAACCTTTCGACGTTGAACCCAATATACCCTTATCCATCTGACCTCTCTTGTATATTCCATTCTTTATTTCTATCAAATTATTACTTGATTCCACATCATCTCTATCATAATTAAATAACTTATTCTTGTTTTTCAATGTTATCGGAGGCAATATACAACTTAATAACTCAAAATTCGTTATTAACTTCTCCTTATCCTTCACATCAAACTTAAAATTTATATCATTCAATTTATCAAAACACATTAATAAATTCATCGCATCTTTATGTGTAAACCTTATAAACTCTCTTGTAAAACGAAAACAACCAAGCATCGAATCCTGAAATATACCTATTATCGTTGAATTATTTCCTGGACTTATTAATTGATACGGAACCGCCGCCAAATTTATTAATTCACAAGCTGACTCCAAATCTTGCGGCATATGCAAATTCATCTCATCACCATCAAAATCCGCATTATATGGCTTCGTATCTGCCACATTCATCCTAAATGTATCACCCACAAACATCACCTTCGCTTTATGGCACATCATACTCATACGATGCAAAGTCGGCTGACGATTAAATAATATCGGATCACCATCCACCATATGAGCATGAATTATATCACCAAACTCCAAAACTATCGACTTCCTATCTATATGCCTCAATTCTATCGTTACACCCGACTTACGTTCTAACTTCTTTGCGCCGGGCCACTTATCTGGACCATTCAAAACCAACTTATAACAATACAACTTATTTATCCTATTCACTATCACTGGTTTCGTGATATTCATCGCTATTTTTAATGGCACACCCAACTCTCTTATTGAAATATTCGGATCTGCTGTTATCACTGAACGAGCACTAAAATCCACTCTCTTCGCCATCAAATTACCCCTCATACGACCTCCCTTTCCATTCAATCTCTCCTTTATCGACTTCAAAGGTCTTCCTGACCTCTGAGCTACTGGATTCGAACCTGGTATCTTATTGTCCACCTGACTCCCTATATAATACTGCAACACCGTCGTCCATTCATTTATCACATTCGCAGAAGCATTACTCTTTATCTTCTCTTCAAGTATCTTGTTATACTTTATTATATTCACTAATATATGAGTCAAATCATCCTCAGACCTCTGCTGATTATCATGTTTCACAGATGGACGCACATTCGGAGGAGGAATCGCCAAAACCTGACATATCATCCACTCTGGACGAGACCACTTCGGATTAAAACCCATAAACATCATATCATCATCTGATATCCTTTTAAATATCTTTAACACCAACTCTGGCGTTAATAATATCACTATATTCTCATCTCTCTTCTCATCCGAATCACCACCACCACCACCACCACCTGAATTCCACTCTGCATATAACGACGCTATACCTTCCTTACGAATCTTTTTTGGTTGCAAACACTGACAACCATCCTCATTACTCTCACCACAACGCTTTACACTCTTACATAACTCAAACACATACTTCCATCTTGATATATTATCCATCTTCAACAAATACTTATAATACTCTTTACTTATCAATAATCTACTACATTTAAAACATACACAATGCAATAACTTATGAATCGTCTGCAAATACTGCATATAAAACACCGGTCTCGCCAACTCTATATGACCAAAATAACCTGGAGTCTGAATATAATCCAAACCATCTGTCGGACATATCAAACCCGGCTCTAACACACCCATTCTTGGATCAAATAAACCATTTATCACTGGCTTATTATTTATATACGTGTCTCTCGACGTTATCTCCGCAACTGAACTCTTCCTTATCTCATCAGGAGATAAAATACTAAATTGAATTCCTATTATTTTTGAAGTCGGAATCATCGTCATATTATATATTGATATACTTATATATTTATATTTTTAATATTCTCATTTTAAATCAATTTTATTTTCATCTTTCACTACAAAACACTTAAATAAACAAAACACACATCCCTTTAAGGGAAAAAGCCAAAACCATAGTCCGAAACGTGGACACCCAAGCCATTTTGACCCAGCCGAGAGCATCTCAACTACGAGTAGAAGTGGAAAAACAGCTGAAAGCCTACCGCCACAAGTGTCATGGGAGTGAAAAAAGACAGACCCATGAGATAATAAATGAAACAGCAAAACTGATCGAATCGAAACGCCAGCAGGGCATTGTCCGAGCCGAGCATCGCTTAATGCCATACTCATACTGGGCAGAATCCGCGACAGCCCTCTCGAGCACATCACACTCGGAAATGGAGACACCCTAGTAGAGCCAAAGGACATCCACAGAGAAGAAAACTGACCCAACGCAGAATTCACGTATTACCTACCCTTCACAATACCCCAGCAGAAAAAATCATTATCCTTCAAACACACACAATAAATTATTCTTATTTATAAAAATATATTTTTATTTAAATATATGTATAACATTTAATTATAATTCATGTATTCTTTTGATAAAAAAATATACAACAGAAAAAATATATATTCTAATTCCAAAAATAACTCTTACTCCAAAAATAAATTATATTCCAAAAATAACTCTAAAAAACAACAAAAAAATAATATCCAATCCGATGATGAATCCATATTCTCATTTTACGAAAGCGACTATTCCACAACCGATTACGACACCACCAACAGCAACTATTCATATAATTCCAACAAAAAATCACTACAAAACACACATCATAACACAATCATTGATCATGATGACATCACTACATCAAACACTACTAATCACCCAAAACTTATCAAAAAATACAAACAAAATTCTTTATCTCATTCACCAGTTAAAATCACTGACAAAGAAAACATACATTTACACAAAAATCACAACATTCATCACAACACAAAACACAACACAAATCACGACACACATATTAAAAATTATAGAAACTATCACGCACAAACACTTTCGCCAATATATCCATCACAACAAAGACCACAAAATCAATATATAAATAAACACAACTATTACACTACACACAACCACCACAAAAAAAACATTAATTATATTCAACCCAAAAAACACACCAACCAAAAAAACAAAAATTATATTACACAAAAAAATATACAAACACACAAACCACAATACAACTATAACCATTACAAAAATAATTATACTAACGACAAAAACTACAAAAAAACACAAATAAGAGAAAATATACACAAAATAAAAGCAAAAGAAAAAAACAAAATGCATATAAAGCAAACACAAACACACACACCACACCTTCCCTACACACCATTCACCACCACCACACCAAACATACACACTGAATTAAATAAGGACATTCAAAATATTCTTCAAGATTACAACACACCTTATGACAACCTTAAAGATGTGCAAGAACAACAAGATTATAACCACCAAAATAACTACTATAACCAAAATCATAATGAACATTATGACAATGAAGAAAACATTATTTGTGATGACTATTGTCAAAATACACTATCCACCAAAAACATACAAACCACTAAAAACACACAAACCACTAAAAACACACAAACCACCAGAAACACACAAAACTCACAAAACTCTAAAAACACACAAAACACACAAGACATTCAAAATAATAAAAATAATAAAAAAATGCAACAACAAAAAAATACAAAAAAATATATGAACGACAATGGAGATAATTTGTGTGATAATGATGATGAAGATTATGAAGATGAAGACGACGAATATGATGATGACTATGATAGTGATTATGAATATGATGATGACGACGATGATGACGACAACTATGATGATGACGATGATGACGACAACTATGATGATGACGATGACAAAGACAACGACGACCATGATGACGACGACGACGATGAAGATGATGACGATGATGACGACGATGAAGATGATGAAGATAATGATGATAATGATGAATATTATGAAATTATCACAGATGACAGCGAAGAAGATAATGAAGAAAATTATACAAAAAATAAAAAAAATTTTAATATTATACTATCTATCAAAAAAGACAAAAAATATTACAAAAATCACACATCCACACAAGAAAGCGAAAATGAAAATGAAAATATATTAACAGATGATATTTCTACCGATTCATCATGGTTTGATGATGAAGATAAAACTGATAAATTCAATCAATCTAAACAAAGTAATCATAAACACACTAATAAAAATAACACTAAACACACAGACACTAAACAAACCGACACTAAACAAACCGACACTAAACACACCGACACTAAACACATCGACACTAAACACATCGACACTAAACACACCGACACTAAACACATCGACACTAAACACACCGACACTAAACACACCGACACTAAACACACCGACACTAAACACACCGACACTAAACACACTGATAAAAATAAATATTACATGTCCAACATAAAACAAAATAACGATAAAGATAAAAATAATATGAAACATAAAGACACTTACAAATATTCTAAAAATACAAAATATCCTAAATATATACATGATACAAAAATAAAAAAATATACGAAAAATAAAGAAAACAATTATTCTTTTCTAAATAAAACAACCACAAACAATTTTCATAATGATAATATTATGAATAACTCATTAAATTCATCAAATAAAGAGGTAACCGATAGGAATACTGGATGGATGAAAAAGGAACAAAACGAAGAAAATGAAAACAACAAAGAGGAATACACTACACAGGACAAAAAGGAAACATCTTATCAAACTTTGTTTCATAATAATGACTTTGTTTTTGAAAAAGATACTTCTCAGCAGTATGCGGAAAAAATAGATACAAAACACCAACTACAACACCCACTTCAAAAATATCCATTCACTAATACAAATATACTTGATGATTTACATTTATTCCTTCATACAAACTCGTCTCAAAAAGACCAAGAACAACCAAATATTATAAATAATATTTTTAAAGACGACCAAAAATATATAGAAGATAAACTAAACCAACATACTGAACACCCAAAAGAAAATAATATTGATTATAAAATTATTGATAAATATAATCATTATCTTGATCGTTCCTACATATCTAATTCTGTATTTCCAATAGTCACAAACACCACAACCACAAATACCACTAATTATCCCATCACCATTAATTCACACACCACCAACGACAACACAAACACAACCATTCCATATCAACCACAAACATATGATAAATCTTTTCTTGAAAATAAATTAATTGAATTCTTACAAATATTAAAGCTTCAAGATATACACAACACCAGCACATTAATTGATGAATGTAAAAACATTTGTGACAGAAATAGTTATATATTACAAAAAAAAAGAGAAAAAAAAAACAAACTTATGAAAGAAAAAAATAAAAGAATCTTTAAAAAAATATTAAAGGAAAGAAACACCACTAATGATTACGAATATTACTCTAATCTAGATGTCGATAATCAAAAAAAATTAATTCAACAAATACGATTAATCAATAATAACATTCATATTGAAAAACCATATCGCATTAAATTACTCGAAACAAATATACCTATAAATTTTAAAAGCATCGCTTTTAAAAAAATAAATTTATTAAAATACATGGAATCTGGCACAGGCGAATATTACAAAATTAAAAACTGGGTTGACACATTTATGAAAATTCCATTTTATAAATATAACTCATTATCTGTATCCATCGAAGACGGAATCGACAAATGTAATGAATTCATGCAAAAAAGTTATAATATTTTACAAAAAGCTGTTTTTGGATTAGATGATGCTAAAATACAAATCATGCAATTCTTGGGATTATTAATCACAAACCAAAATGCTAATGGCACTGCTATATCCATACAAGGACCACCAGGCACAGGCAAAACATCTCTTATCAAAGAGGGAGTCAGCAAAATATTAGAAAGACCTTTCGCATTTATCGCATTGGGCGGAGCTACCGACAGCAGTTTCTTAGAAGGACACTCTTACACATATGAAGGCAGCACATGGGGCAAAATATTACAAATTTTAATTGACAGCAAATGTATGAACCCTGTCATTTATTTTGACGAATTAGATAAAGTCAGCGACACACCCAAAGGAGAAGAAATCATCGGAATCCTAACACATCTTACAGACATTACACAAAATAACCAATTCCACGATAAATATTTTAACGAAATTGATTTTGATCTAAGCAAATGTCTATTTATATTTAGTTATAACGATGAATCCAAAATTAATCCCATACTCAAAGACAGAATGTACAGAATCAAAACTAACGGATACAATAACAAACAAAAATCTGTCATAGCACAAAATTATATCATACCAAAAATACAAGAACAAGTCAAATTTAATCAAGAAGACATACTTATCGATGAGAAAGTCATACAATATATCAATGAAAAATACTGCATGAAAGAAGAAGGAGTTAGAAACCTCAAAAGATGCTTGGAAACTATCTACACTAAACTTAACTTATACAGATTAATGAAACCTAACGACATTAACAACCTTTCCATCTTTCAAGAATTAAACACTCATATACAATTCCCATTTCAAGTCTCTAATCTTATCGTAGATAAATTACTCAAACACGAAGATTTTAACAAAAATATCCATAATATGTATATCTAATATATAATTTAAATATATATTTTATATTATATATATCATCACCACATTGTTATGATATATAGCTTATATTGGTATCTTAAACTTCTTCTTAGTTTTTTACTCTATTTCGTCATATTTTGCATTATCACAGATTTATATGAACTAATCATTCATATTTATAACAATATATCCAAAAATAACACACATCACATACGCACATGTAATAAAAAAACATATTCACTCCTTTAAGGCAAAAGAGACCACATTTTCACAACTATAAAAAACAATTATTAGTTATATACATAGCACACAACGGACCTTGCGTAAGGACAATAATGAGCGGTTCTCAAAATAAATTGGCGTTTGGTTATTCTCAACGAATAAAATTCATTGAGAAGAAACTTTGGCAAAGACAAAGTTATTCTCCGCTACAGCGGAGAAGAAACTTTGTTTCTGTAATAAAAAAATAGAGGATTCAAACTTACTCACGAAACAACTTTAAACTTAGATTTTTTTTTTATTCATATCCATCCAACCATACAAATCATACAAATTATACAAATCATACAAATTATACAAATCATACAAATCATACAAATCATACAAATTATACAAATTATACAAATCATTCACTCTTTATCTCATATATTGTCACTGAACTATCTTTGCACCAAGACATCTCTATTTTCGTATTTTTTATTTTTTTTATTTTTGAAGGCAACGATGGCGGTTCTTTCGATAAACAAATTATTGTTCCATAAGGCAACTCATCTTGCAATTTATTCAATATTCTTAATGTCGTCTCATGCTCAAAACATAAATTACTCATCCATACAAATATTGACGCATCCAAACGTTCATTCGGTGCATCAAATCTTAACTTCTCATATAAATTTATATCCAACACATTTCCATTTATAAAATCTATTTTTTTTACTATCTTATCATTCAATTTATCTCTTAATAATAAAGCATCTTCATATCTCTCTTTCACCAACTCTATACCCAACACCTTCAATATATTATGAAACGACGACATGAAAAAACACAACTTACCTCTACCTGAACCAATATCCATAAAATAATTTATTTTTTTATATGAACTCACTATTTTATATAATTTCTTTATACCTTCATATTCCATCTCCCCATAAGTTATTTTATGTTCTCCATATTGACTCTTATCAAAACCTGCCTCATCAAATTTACAACTTGGATAATTGTGAATTAAATCTTTCATATATTTTTGCTTATATGTATAATTTCTTCTTATCCTTTGCTTACTACTTTTTAGTCTATTATTTTTTTTTGTTTTATTCATTCTCGTCCTTAAACTCATAATGATATGTATATATATATAAAAAAATCATTTTATACATATAATTATTTTTTTCTCCTTGAATATCTCCTCTTTTTCGAAGTGTTCTTATTCTGCACATATTTACGCCTTCTCGTAGTTTTTCTTTTTTTATGTTTCAGTGATGAACCACCTCTTCTAGGATATGGTGTCACACTTATTCTATTTTTTCTACTATCATCATTAGACGCAGTGCATTCTAAAAGACCTTTATCGTATACATCTATATCTAAATTATTTATTGATAAACGACCAACATTTTCTAATTGTCGTTTATAATATATATATTTTTCATTATCTCTGTTAGCTTTGCGTAGCCATTCTCTTCGTGATTTTTCTATTGCATGGATTTTTCCTTTTATATATCCTTTTAGATCTTCTTTTTGGTTTGGGTTTGCTATATAATTATCTAATAACTCCTCAAATACTTTGACATATACTTCAGGGATTCTTTCATTATATTTAAAAATATCTGTTATTTCTCTTTGGTTGTCTATTGCATCTCTCATTAATATATGTATATATTCAAGTGGTGGTGTTGTTGTGTCTCCTCTTTTTCTTGCTTCTTCTACTTCTTTTTTTGCTTTTTCTAAAAATCTCTGATTTAAATTCGTTCCAGCAAAAAATCCGATAGCAACAAATCGATCTAAATAAACATTTGTATCAATACGCGCTTCTGGATCTTGTAATTTTTCTGTTATTTTTCGTTCTTTAGCAACTACATCTATTCCACCACTTAATTTTACATAATTTGTTTGTATAAAATATTCTTGTAATCCGGCAAGTGTATATTGTTTATCTTTTATTTCAAATATTGTTATAATCGTTATAGTAACACCGCGATATTCAATAACGATATTGTCTATTATTACTTTATCGTTTTCTTCATCTGTAATTGCCATTCTAGGTTTTAATCCATATGAACCTGCACCATCTAGAATCGTTGTAGAACCAAAAAATTCTTTGAAATATGAACTTTGTGATAAATTATCCATCTGGGGATGTTCGTTTATTTCCTGGACTAATTCAATTAGAGAATTTACGAATGGTTGTTCTCCTTGTGTCATATCAATAGATATTAAAAATTCAAATTCTTGTTGTTGTGGTGGTGCTGTTTCTCCTGGTTGTAATTCTGATTCTAGTAGTGGTACTCCTCTTACTCGTTGTGATGATTGTTCTACTTCTGCTTCTACTGATGAGGTTGATAATACTGATGATGCTGATGATATGTTTGATTTACCAAGTCCTTGTTCTGGTACTGTTTCTGTTATTAGTTGTACTCTTGGTCCTGTTAGATTTTGTAATTGTGTTTCTCCTTCTTTTGATTTTAATTTTTCTTCTAGTCCTGTTGGTGCTGCTGCTGGTTGTTGTGCTTTTATAATTGATATATGTAATGGCGGATAATATATTTTTTCGTATAATTCACATTTTCCAACTGGAATATTTTGTCTACTTAGATAGTTTTTATTTGAAAATAATAATGTTTCTCCTTGATACATCAATATTGTTCTACATCTGCCAAGACTTATGATTCGATTTATTGCTTCATTTTCATTAGGAGAATATAAAATCTCGCGGATAATATCTCCTATACTACCAAATCCAGCATTATTAATACCATAATTGAATATATTATTATCATCCTCAACCATACTCATAGCATGAATTATACCTGCGATTGTACCTAAAACTTTATTATCTTCTTCCCGTCCCCCTCGTACCCCTACCCTTCTTTGAAATAATTGGTACGGATTGAAATCATGACCACAACATAAATCGAATAATCCGCATATATAAGTCAATTTATCAAGTTTTTGTTTTGAATTATCAGTTATTAATTCATGGATATGATCTGTATTTGGATTATGTGTTGTTAATAAACCAATTATTCCATCAATATTTAAATCATTTATTAAATCATTCAATTGTTCTAGTAAATTTCTATCATCATTAAATGAATATCTAATTTTTTTTGTTAAATCATCTAATTTATTTTTTATTTTTTGTTTTAGTCTTTCTTTTATATTTGGAATAAGTTTTGTTTTTTCTTTATTATATTTATTATCACGTATTCTTATATATTGATTTATAGCTGTAAAAATATTTACACCTTTATCTCGTTTATCTTTAAAAAAATCCCTTGATAATGCACTTGATCTTGTGCGTAGATCTGATGTTAATGTATCGTAATTAAATTCCAATTCTTGTTCCAAATATAAAGGAACTAATTTAAAATAACCTTTTTTTTCTGTAATTGGTTCTTCTTCATTATTATTTTCAACAAAATTAATTAAATTTTGTATTCCATTTGCTTGTAATCTTTCAAGTTCATCAATATCTCCTTTAAACTGATTTTCTCCTTGTTGCGGTGATTGTCGTGTTTCTGCATATATTCTAAAACGATTATATAATGTTTGTTGTGCTTTTTGATAATATTGATAAGGTACTGGTATGTCTCCTCTAAGTGCTTGTGTGAGTCCTACTTGTACTTTATAATGATTCACAAGTCGATCTATATCTATTTTTTCTTCGCTTTCTGTGTGTATATATAGTGGAAAATCCAATTGTGTTTCTTTTTTTTCTTCATTATTAGCAATTTCTCGCGGTGTAATATTTGTACCTCGTTTTATTTGTTCATTAATATCTATAATATCATTTATGTTTTTCTTACAATTATGATAAGTATTAATAACTCTTTTTAATTCATTAGTAAAACCACCGATATGTGGTAAAGCCTCAAAAATTTGAGAAATATTATTTCTTGCTATTTCTGCTTGTGCTGCTACATTATTTGCTAGTTGTAGTGCTTCTTGTGCTGTTTGTAGTGCATCTCGTGCTGCTGCTGCTTCTTGTGCTGTATTTTGTGCTCGTTCTGCTAGTGTTGTTGCTTCTCGTGCTGCTTCTGCTGCATTTCGTGCTGCTACTGCTGCATCTCCTAGATTTATTTGTACTGCTTCTGCTACTAGTTGTTCTTCTGTTTGTTCTTCTGCTCCTGTTTGTACTTCTCCTGCTTCTGCTTGTGCTTCTAGTGCGTCATCTGCATATCCTTTTAGTTGTATAGTATTCTTAACTAATTTTTTAGACTCTTTTACTAATTGAACACATGAATTTTGTAATTCAGCTATTTCTTCTAGTGGTGTTCGTCTCGTACGAACAGTGTCAAAGCCGATTTGCCTTGTTTCAGCGAGTGCTAATGGTCGAACTCTTAGTGTTTCTTCTCTATAATAATGTAGACTCAAATAAAATAAAGTTTCATGAGCTATAATGATTGTCATACTTTGTTTGTGCATTTTTCTCGTGCATGTTGTTATTACTGGATATAAACAACATTCATTACAAAAATTAATTAATAAAGCACTACAAGCTGCAGCAATATGGTCACATGTAGTATAACTGAAATTTATCATTGGTCTATTCGTATAATAATTTTTCAAACAATAGTAAATTACTTCATGAAATTGTGCTATATCGCTTATACTTTTTGCAATTAATGGTTGTAATGCATTTAATAAATCAAGTTCATTTAGACCATTTAGTCTTCTATAAATTCCATCTCTATATTTCTTAATTATTGTAGAAATATCTGAACGATCACCAATTTGTTCTGCTTCATCACCCAGTCCAATTCCTATCATAAATTTTCTTAATGCATTCGCTGCTTCACAATCGTTTTTATCATATATATCTCGATTAAAGGTTCTAGTCAAATTATAACTTTTACTAATGTCACCTCCTTTTTGGTGATAATCAATATAGTCGTTATTTGTCCCACCTGCCGCGACTGCAAACGTAGACGTAGGTGGATACGTAAACTTAGTTGGGTTAGTGGAAGGCGCCGCAGTCGAGTCCGGAATCGGCTCAGTCTTCGTGAGCGGAGACATCGTGCTGAAGATGGGCAACGGGACCGGAGATATGGAATTATTAGAACTATTAGAACTATCTGATTGTAATTGTGATGTTAGTTTTTTATTTCTTTCTAAAAAATCTTGAATAATATCATAATCCAACAATATATTTTTCAATTTTTCATACATATTATCATCATAATTCACAACAAGTTGTATAAAGTATTCTGTTGTGTAATCATTTGAAGATACATATTTTTTTTGATTTATATGAGGTTTAAAATTTTCAATATTATCAATAATAATATTATATAAATTATTCATAAAAAGTTTTTCATTAAAAAATTGTTTATTCACATGGGGATAAATTTCTTCATCAATAAACTTATAAATAAATTTTTTTGTGAATTCAGATATTTTAACATTTATACCATCTACATCATAAAAATCTTCATCTTCTTCTTCTTGTGTTTCTTCTCGTGTTTGTATTTCTCCTTCTTCTTGTTGTGTTGATGTATTAACAGAACTAGGAGAAGTATCATAATTCAGAGATATGTTACTTTGTGTATTTTCTCCTTCTTCTTTTTGTTGTGTATTATCAGAACTAGGACTAGGAGAATCAGAATTCAAAGATTGAGATATGTTATTATTTCTTTGTGTATTTTCTCCTTCTTTTTCTTGTTGTGTATTATCAGAACTAGAACTAGGAGAATTAAAATTCAAAGATTGAGATATGTTATTATTTGTTTGTGTATCTCCTTGTTGTGTTGGTTTATTAACAGAACTAGGACTAGAAGAATCAGAATTCAAAGATTGAGATATGTTATTATTTGTTTGTGTATTTCCTTGTTGTGTTGGTTTATTAACAGAACTAGAACTAGAACTATCAGAGTTAGAGTTAGGTTTGACTAGTGAAAATGAATTATTTGTTTGTGTATTTTCTCCTTCTTCTCCTTGTTGTGAATAATCAGTACTAGGAGAACTATCAGAGTTAGATTTTGGTGATTGATTATTGTTGGGACTAAATAAAGATGTTAAATATTCTAAACTTGATGATGGTGGTGTTATATCACCACCTTGTATTTTGTAATTATTATTTTTATTCATATATAAAGTATATATTTTATAGTGAATAAAAAAAACTCAAAAAATATTTTTAAAATTGTGAGAATGGAACGTTATTTCCTCCTCTTTCAATCAAATATTTATATTGTTCGGTTGTGATACATGCACAACCTTTGCTGTTAGAAAAAGCGTTAGGGCAACAACTTGGTTTAAAATCTGTGGTTGCAAAAAAATCTAATTCTCCTTCAGGAAGTGGTATGGGTTGTTTGGGTCTGTTTAAAATATTTTGCACGTCTTTAGAAGGGTTGCCAGTTGTGTATTTTAAAGTAGGCGAAGACCAAGTATTTGGGTTTAAAATCCATCCATTGTCTTTGCTGTTGGCGTATATATTATTTTGTAATCCTTCTTTTTTAGAATGATTAGTGAATGTATCTATCAAAGAATTGTAAGTGTTTGTGAGAAAATTAGATGTGGACGCATTTTTAATATTTGAATTATTTTTCATTTGTTCTTTTTTTTTTTCAATATTTGTTTTTGTATCAGGTGTATTTTGCGTAGCAAGATTTTCAATAATCTTTTTATTTTTTTTCATTTTTGCTTTTTCAATTCCATTTGAAATAGTTTTATCAATAGTATCATTAATGACTTTTGGTGCATCTGCAATCACTTTTACAGCTTCATCCATAACTTCTAATCCTTCTGTAAAAGAAAACAAGCAACAAGAACATAATGTGTGTCCTAACATTATCCAAAACACAATTAATCCAATGATTGTAATAATGATAGTTCTTTTGTCAATATTAATTTTTAATTTACCGATAGTAAAATTCATTATATAAAATTAATAAAGATAATAATAATTATGAATTTAAAAAATATTATATTTGCTTTTTGCGTGTTATAACACCTTTACATTTGGTGAAGAGAAATCGTGTAAAATGTGTAAAATGTGTAAAATGTGTAAAATGTTGAATATGAATGAATGAAATTGAGATGAATAATAATAATTTATCCATGTGTGGGTGCTTCCTTCCATATTTGTTAAATAAAATATTTACATTTTTTTCAAATATGTAAAATATTGTCAATTCTTTGATTATAATCGTTTTTAGTTTGTTGGTTATTTGGGTGAATTGTGAATTGTTTGCCTGAAACAAGTAAATGATGAAATGTATTGTTTGTATTATTTGTATTATTTGTATTATTTGTATTATTTGTATAATTTGGATGAACTAATTCTACTTTGCCGTAGATTATTCCGTGAGTGTTGTTGTTTATGTCTAATGCTTCTGTGCCAAGTTCAATATGTTGTATTGGAATAAATCCTTTCCGTGTTTTGACAAGTGTGTTATTTGGGAATCCTTCAAATAAAAGTGTATCGATTTGTTGAACGAGATGTTGTGATTGTTGTAGATTAATGAAAGTATTGGGATATAAGTATTTTAATATTTTTTGTAATGTGTTATCATATATTTCATCCCAATCAGTAAATATAATTTTTTGAGAGTTTTTAGAGTAACTGGCAGGAGAAAAAATTTCTATTATTTTTTGATTTGTATTGAGACAATATAAATAAGGTTCGTTATATGTATGTTTATCAATTTGTTTTGCATGTGGATGTTTATAAACAGGAATCCATGTATTATTATAAAAGACTATATGACTTTCACTAACAATAATATCGTATAAATTAAACATCCTTAATCCTTCTTGCAACACTTTAATTGTAGATGTAACAATAATATCATTATCAAGTATGTCTCCAGCATGAATAAGATAAATGGGTTTGAATTCGCCGTTTTTCATTTTCATCTTTGTATTTTTATCAAAACATCTTAATTTGGGTATGCCTGATGTTTGTATATTGAGTATTTGTGTCATAAAAACGAGTATAATTGCGAGAGGAATAGAGATGCTTAAAAAAATAGCGGTCATAGATGCGGCTGCAGGCCAACTAAAAGGAACAACCCATAAACTAACGATGATAGCAGCTAATATAATTAAAACTTTAATAATTAATTCTAAAATTGCCCCCAACAAAGATTTGAGTGCATAATAAGATCCGAGAACAGTATATAAGGAAGAAACTAATATGCCTTGTAATTTATAAAATGTGTCTTTGATGGCAATAATAATTTGTTGGATAGGAATGATGACATTAAAAATATTGGAAGTAATATCTTGTGTAATTTCTTTTATGTTTGTGCGAATATTTGTAAGAATCATTCTGATTTTGTCTATGGACTGAGAAATAAGTGAAAATGTATTTTTGACGATATTTGTTAATAAAATGAGAGGTGATAAAACGATTTTCATAATTTTTAACAAAACATCTGTAATACAATATTGAAAGTTTTCTTTTGTGAATTCACTACTGGTTTTATCTTTGGGTTTGTTGATAAGTCCAGCAAAAGGAATAACATAAGGTTTGCATCTTTTATTACTCCAATCAGAAACGATGTCTTGTTTATATTGAATGATATATGTATAAGATGCGATGATGAAAACAATAAATGTAATGACAAAAAAAATAAGTAAAGATGTGCCATATAAATCGTAAAAGTTCAAATTATCATATAATTTATTGATAAAATCATAAGTTTTATGAGTGTTGTATTGTATAGTGTTGTCCATAATAGAATATATATTATTTAAGGATAAATAAAAGTGCATTGAAATTTATTTTATTATTGTCTTATTTTTGTCAATAATTTTATAGTTTCTTTGAATTGTTTTGAATTGTTTTGAATTGTTTTGAATTGTTTTGAATTGTTTTGAATTGTTTTGAATATTCTGTATGTTTATAAGGTTTAGATTTAGGTTGTCAATTGAGAACATCATCTTCCCAATCCCAGAATAGATTATCTCCAATTTTGATTTTTCCGTTAGTCGTTATTAGACAAGTAAAATATGTCGTTTTATATGTTTCATCTTTTAATGGAATGGATTTAGAATAATCTTTTACTTTTGTCCATAATTTGTTTTGAATATCATAAATATAATGATTTCCAGTTACAAATATATTTTGTTGATTAACTCCTCCTTTGACAATATAATAATTTTCGTTTTTAACATTATCAATTTTTAAAACAGCAAAAACTTTTGAGTTGTCTTCTAAGATAGAAGATAAAGGAACATCTTGCATATCATAAATTTGTCCGTTTTTCAATTTAATTTTAGTTTCAGGGTGAAAACAAGAACCGATGGATCGAACTATTTGTCCTGTTGGTCCTTTCCATGCACTATTCATGGTTTTTATAGATCCATCTAAAATATATAACATAGTCATCACAATTCCAATCATTTTTCCGATAACATCTTTTATAGATATGATTAATTTTTGAAATTCTATTATGATGTTCATAAAAATAGAAACAATATAACTGATAATATTAGACACATAGGTTCTTACATTGCTGATAACATTACGTATGTTATTGATAGAAGTAGAAAACGTGCTTCCAAGTGAAGTAAGATTATTCACCAAAGAATAAAAAGGTTTCATAAGTGTTCCCATAAGATTTAATTGTGTATTTTGAATGCAATATGTAAAATCGGCACTAATGTCATCCGAGAAAATCCAATAAGTAGGAATACAACGATATAGTGCCCAGTTTTTTTTAATATCAATTATAGAACTAAAATATGTGAATGCTATAATTTGAATTAAAAAACCTAAATTAACAAATATAAAATAAATATAATTCTTAGTTGTTGGCATAATATATTTATAATATATTTTGAAAATAAACAATAAACAATAAAATCACAAAAATATAAAAAACACAAACATACTTAATAAATATGATGAGACGATGTTAGATGTATGATATATATACAATATCTATAACTATATAACTGATACTTTATCGTATCGACTATTCGCATTTACTTGTAACATGAGTTCTTGTAATTCTGCGCCAGATTTACTTGTCGCTCCACCATCATTAAATGGAATATAAGGTGCATTATACGTATAACCTCCTTTTCCATTTCCGCCACTAATTTTAGAGAATAGTTGTTGTTTTTGATTGTCTTGAAAAACATAAGGTTGATGTTGACTCATTCCACCTCCACCATTCAACCCATTCATTTTCCTACATACTTTTCCTCCTTTTTCCTTGTAATATATATTCTTATTTTTTCTGCTATATTTTCTTTTCCTTCTTGTGCTTTTATTTGTAAAAATACTTTTTTTATAACGTCTTTTAAAAGAATATTTATTCATATTACTTTTTTCATAACTTTTTGGATTGCTGTAGTTGTAGTTGTAGTTGTAGTTTTTACGAGAGGACCGAGCGAGTTTGCTGGGGTGTGGATTGGGAGGATGCAGGGGGCGGAACAAACGAGGGCGTTTTGATTTTTTATTTCCATTGAGAAAACTTCCAAATATATCAAGATTAAATAAAATGTTATTTTTTATTTGTTTTTTTTTCATTTATTTTATTTGATATATATATATATTGAGTAAAATAAATAATATTAATATATTTATGATGTATATAAAAAATGGACGATCATTCAAAACTAATATTACAAAATATGATTGATAAAAATAATGTATTAGATCAAACACCTCTCATAAGAGAATTGAAACATAGTAATTTATTAAGAGAAGAAATTAACAAACTGATTGAAATAAGAAATAATTATAAAAATAATAAGAATGAAAATGAGAATGATTTAAATATGGAATGTATGTTAGAATGTAATTTTTTATTTACTTATTATACAGATATTTATAATAAAATAAAAAAAGATGAATTAAATATATTACTTTTATTTGAATTTTTGGATATATTGAAAGAAATTGAAGAGGGTGTTATGGATCAACATGAAGCTTCATTCAAAGTTGGAACAATTTTAAAAGAATTATATGTGGATAGTGCATTAAAGAAATCAGAAAAATTGGATAATCAATATAATCAACAACGAGAATTAATAAAACCAAATATATGCATTAGTTATCAAGATTACAAAAAATTACAAAAAAATAAAAAATAAAATACAAACAATAAAAAATTACAAACAATAAAAATAAAATAATTACAAATAATTCCTGTGCCCCCCTACGACCCCTCTCCCAAAAAAAAACAACCACCAACCACCAACCACCTTTAAGGCTGTAGGGGGCGTAGCCCCTACATAAAAATACAAATAATTACAAAAAATAAAAAAAAATACAAATAATAAAACAAATAATTACAAACAAACAAATAATTACAAACAAACAAATAAAACAAATAATTACAAACAAACAAATAAAACAAATAATTACAAATAATTACAAAAAATACAAATAATAAAACAAATAATTACAAATAATAAAACAAATAAAACGAATAATTACAAATAATTACAAATAAAACAAATAATTACAAATAATTACAAATAATTACAAAAAATAAAATAATTACAAATAATTACAAAAAATACAAATAATAAAACAAATAATTACAAAAAAATACAAACAATTACAAATAAAACGAATAATAAAACAAATAATTACAAATAATTACAAATAATAAAACAAAAAAATAAAAAATAAAATAATTACAAACAATTACAAAAAAACAAATAATAAAACAAATAAAACGAATAATAAAACAAATAATTACAAAAAATTACAAACAACAAAAATAAAATAAAATAATAAAACAAATAATAAAACAAATAATTACAAATAATTACAAACAATTCCAAAAAAATAAAAAAAAAATACAAATAATAAAACAAATAATTACAAAAAAATACAAATAATAAAACGAATAATAAAACAAATAATTACAAAAAAATACAAATAATAAAAAAAATAATAAAAAAAATAATTACAAATAATAAAACAAATAATTACAAACAACAAAAACAAATAATAAAACAAATAATAAAACAAATAATTACAAACAACAAAAACAAATAATAAAACGAATAATAAAACAAATAATTACAAACAATCAAATAATTACAAATAATTCCAAAAAAAATAAAAAAAAAATACAAACAATTACAAATA
>Ga0214923_10002710_pt1 | contig 23112 bp, 9 predicted proteins | sample LL1510_MetaG_FD_177993 | JGI IMG/M metagenome (GOLD analysis project Ga0214923, IMG submission 177993) | Freshwater microbial communities from Lake Lanier, Atlanta, Georgia, United States - LL-1510 | ecosystem: Environmental > Aquatic > Freshwater > Lake | place: USA: Georgia | collected 2015-10-15
TACGAAGGTATTTATGAATGAATAAATATTTATAATATATCATTAATATAAATACATAATTATAATAATTTAAGATATTTCTATATAAATTTCATTATAATCATATTAATTTTTTCATTTATGTTAAAATTTATTTATAACTCTCTAGAATATTATTTTTATTTATAGGAGAATTATAATATCTCTCTTCTAAGAAAATGAATCTGACTATATTAAGGATTAAATTACAATAAATACATTTATTATTAGTAGTCCTAAAATAATGATTTATAAAGTGTTATTTATTAATAATTTATATAATAAGTTATAATATAATATATCATAATATAATAAACATTTTAATAAAATTAATTTATTAAATTGGTAAATACAAAAAATAGATATACTTAATATATATTTAAATTAACTTTATTAATATTTAAAAACGAGTAAATATTATTATATTATTTTTTATGTTAATACACGTCTAAAGACGATTTAAAATCTTTTTATTTTTGTATTTAACGACGTAGTCGTTATACAAATTAATTTTCATTTTAAATGATTGTTCTTTTTATATAATAGATTTCATAATACCTATGAATTTAATAATGTAAAAAGGCTTTAGCCGTGTATTAATTATGATTATTATTATATTTACATTCATATTTTTATTTAATATTTTATTTGAATTTATAATCATTAAAAATAAGATCTTAAGATTTCATTCTTTTAATTTTAGATATTTAATTATTTGAAAATCAATATAATTAAGAACTAATAAAATATTAAAAAATATATTAATAACTTAGAAGAGTATTTAAAATAAATTTTATAATGAAAATTCAGAAAAAATCTTAGTTTATAAATAATGATATTAAGACACTCTTAAAGTAAAGACTTTAAAATAGTTAATAATATTTTTAATAAAATATAAACATTAAATTTTAATAAAAATATAAAAAATAAATATTTAAGTTATATAAAAATTATAATATTAAATATAATTTAAAATAATAAATTAGTATAATATTTATTAATTGATTAATGATATATAATGAGTTCTAATTTATAAATTATTATAAAATAATATTATAAAAAAAATATATAAAATTATAATGAATAATATAGCTGTAGGAATAGATTTAGGAACTACATATAGTTGTGTAGGTGTTTGGTAAAATGATAAAGTAGAAATAATAGCAAATGATTAAGGTCTAAATACAACACCTTCATATGTATCATTTAATGAAGATGAAAGATTAATAGGTGATGCCGCGAAAAATTAAGCATCTAGAAATCCAAAAAATACAATATTTGATGTAAAACGATTAATAGGAAAAAAATTTGATGATAAAACTGTATAAAATGATATAAAATTATGGCCTTTTAAAGTAGAATAAAGTTAAGATAATAAACCAATTATAGTAGTTTAATATAAAAATGAAATAAAAAAATTTAATGCAGAATAAATTTCATCAATGATATTAACTAAAATGAAAGATATTTCTGAATAATATTTAGGTAAGTAAGTTAATTAAGCAGTAATTACAGTACCAGCGTATTTTAATGATTAATAACGATAAGCAACAAAAGATGCAGGAACTATAGCAGGATTAAATGTATTAAGAATTATAAATGAACCAACAGCAGCTGCTATTGCATATGGATTTGATAAGGATTTTGAAAGTGAAAAAAATATATTAATATTTGATCTTGGAGGTAAAATTTCTGCTTCCTGTGGTGAAAATCCACTTATTTTATGTTAATGAATATAAAAACATAAAACATAAAATAAAATCTGGTGAATTGCTGGAAACTCCTAAAACTATATCTACCACAACGCAATATGAAAATATAATCGTGATGGTTTAAAAAAGATAAAGATATATGGACAATCAGCAGCTAAGCATCTAAATTATTAAATTATTAATAATATGATGAAAGTTCAACGACTAGATCATAATGATCCACGAGTGCCAGAATTTAACAATAATATTTAGTTTTCTTACAGAAAACGATCGTTTAAAAAAATATATATAAAAATAATGAGATAATAAATATTAAATAGCATAACATAATTTAAAAATAAATCAGATAATACTATTATAGATATTAATAATAAAGAATTAAAATATGAAATATCTAAATATTCATCAAAAAAAGAATGTATTTATCACGTTTATATTAATAACATAAGATTAACAAAAACTTCATAATATATTATATAATATAAATGTTTAAATTGTAATAGTATTAATGATATAGGAACTACATAATTTTTACGAAAAATTCGTTAAAATAAAATGAATTGTTTTAACTGTCCTCAAATGTAAATATATTAATAACCAAATATAAAATAAAAGAAAACAAATATATAATAAAAGAATTTAACAAAAATATAATTTTATGAAAATAGTATAAAAGAATTTAATGAATATCCAGATTTATATAAAAATTCTTATTTCTTATAACATTTAACACTAGATGATTATAATAGAATAAAAAAAAATATTATAAGTTTTCAAAATGGAACATATGTAAATATTGATTAATATGATTTTTGGTCTATTTATAAAGTGAATAATTAAATGAAATTTAGTTCTGTTATATATGATAAAATAAATGATACTATTTTTAAAGCAAATTAAACTATTATTAAATGCGATAATTGTTTGAATAATTGGAGATGTAAATCTATTGAGTAATTCAAAAATGATTTTAAAATATTATGTAAAGATTGTAAATTATGTAATAGAACATTTAAATTAAGATCTATTAAAAATATTAATAATGATATTATTATGTATTAATCTAAATTAGAATAAAAATTCGTATAATGGTGTAATAATAATAATATTCTAGTTAATAATGGACCTTAAATTGATTATACATTTAATGATAAATAAAGAAAATATAAAGTTGATTTTTAAATAGATAAATTATTAATTGAAATAAAAGATTTTCATATTTGGCATAAAAATTAAATTAAATCTGGTTTATGGGATGTTAAAGTTAATGCTGTTAATTAATATATTAAACATTAAAAATTGTTATAATATATATTTATTACTCCAAATAATTGGAATTAAATGATAAAAGAAATATTAAATTTGTTAAATAAGATATAGTCTCAACTCATATGAAAATATGAGAAATTATAATTTAAATATTATAATACTAAGAATTAAGTGGGAACTTTTGATGTTTCATTATTAACCATTGAAAATGGTATTTTTGAAGTTAAAGCTACTTCTGGAAATGGTCATTTAGGAGGTTGTGATTTTGATAATAAATTATTAGATTATTGTATTAATGATTTTAAGAAAAAATCAGGAAATGATATTTCAAAAAATCCTAGATCAATTAGAAGATTATTAACATAATGTGAAAAAGCTAAACGTATTTTATCTTCTGCTCATTCAGCTCCAATTGAATGTGAAGCATTATCAGATGGTAATGATTATAATACTAATATTTCTAGAGCTAAATTTGAAGAATTATGTTCAGATCTTTTCAAATAATGTATTATTCCTTTAGAATAAGTTTTAAAAGATTCATAAATAGGTAAAAGTTAAATTAATGAAGTTGTTTTAGTTGGTGGTTCTACTAGAATTCCTAAAATTTAACAACTATTATCTGATTTCTTTAATGGTAAAACACTTAATAAATCTATTAATCCTGATGAAGCTGTTGCTTATGGTGCTACTATTTAAGCTGCTATTTTAACTGGTTCTGGTAATTCTAAAACATCTGAATTATTATTATTAGATGTTGCTCCTTTATCTCTTGGAATTGAAACAGCTGGTGGTATTATGACTAATATAATTGATAGAAATACAACAATTCCTACTAAAAAAAATTAAATATTTAGCACTTATTAAGATAATTAACCAGGTGTTTAAATATCTATTTATGAAGGAGAACGTAAAATGACAAAAGATAATCATTTATTAGGATAATTTACTTTAGATGGAATTTAACCAGCTCCAAGAGGTGTTCCTTAAATTGAAGTAACATTTGATATAGATGCTAATGGTATTTTAAATGTTTCTGCTATTGATAAAGTATCTAGTAAATAAAATAAAATAACTATTACTAATGATAAAAGTCGATTATCTAAAGAAGAAATTGAAAAAATGATTTAAGATTCTGAAAAATTTAAAGAATAAGATGAATTAATTAAAAATAAAATTGATGCTAAAAATTAATTCGAAAATTATTGTTTCTAAATGAAAAATACACTTAATGATGAATAATTAAAATCTAAATTTAATAATGAAGATAAATAACTAATTGAAAATGAATACAATAATGGTCTTAAATGGTTAGAATAAAATCCTAATTTCACTATTGAATAAATTTAACAAAAATAAAAAGATATTGAATCTAAATATAATCCTATTATGACTAAAATTTATTAATAAAATCCTTAATAAAATTAATAATAAAACCAAGAAAAAAATAATGAATATGTTAATGATTTAGATTGATCTCAATTATCAATTAAATACTATTTTATATTTGCTTGAATATATTAAAATTAATTCATATACTATCTATTATTTTTAATATATAATAATTAATTAATTAAATATATAAATTTTTATGATCTTTTATATCTTAAATTATTTAAATTTTTACGATTTTTTTTTAAGTTTTAAAAACTAATCGACTATATAATTATCCATAAACTTAGTTTATAGGCAGCGTTAGCACACCGCTAAATTTATCATATTATTATTTATTCAAATTACATTAATAACATAATATCTATAATTTCGCATTTTATTAATGATATTTTTAAAAATTTTATTTTATTTAATAATCTTATTTTTTAAATTTAAATTTATGTTTATCATTTGATATTTAAAATTTATTTAATTTCTTAGAGAGTGTATAGCGAACGAATATTATAATCATTTTTAAATAATTTTATTCATTTTTATATATCTTTCAACACTTTAATATGTTGAAATAATAAGAGAATTAATGGTATTTTATGATCTATTTATAAATTATTACAATTTTTACAATATTAACATTTATATTATTTAGTATTAATCATTTTAATTCTAAAATGATGGATTTATTATTATATAGATTATCTAAACGCTTAATTTTATTCATTTTTTATACCTTTCAACACTTTAATATCTTGAAAATAATAAGAGAATGAATTGAAATTTTACTATATATAATATTATGAATTTTTAGTTTTAAATATGTTTAAAATTATTATAATTATTAATTATTCATTTTAAAATATCGATTATTTGAATATACAATTATAATTTCTTATTTATTTATCTTAATAAATCTTATATAAATTTATTATTTCTTAAGTTATCTTATATATTTTTCTTCATATTTACTATAAATATTATTTTATAATTGATATTATTATTACATTTTTTCATAATTACAAATATCTTAATGTAAATATTATATTACTCTTAATATTTCAAAAAAATAATCTTAATCTTAATAATAAATTTAATTTATAATTGACTAAAATATACTTTAAAATTTTTTTATTTCTTCTATTATATATTTATAATAGTTTAATTTTAAATCTTTGTTCATTTATTTATATTTTTATTAATAATAAAATATATTATTAGTTAATAATATATAAATATCTTTCTTATAATAAAATTTTTTAAATAATCTATTATTAAATGATAATAGTAAATAAATAGTTGATAAATCTATTACCTAAGAATTTAAAAATGATTAATATGATTTAATAGAAATGAAATAAGCTTTTTGAATTAATATAGTAAAAATTATTTCTTTTTTTATTTTACAAATAATATTTAAAATGGATTTATATAATAAATTTTCATATAATATTGAATATAAATATGATTTAAAACAAAAAAAATTATACACTAAAGATGATTTTTATATGTATGAATTATAAAAATAATTTGATATAATACAGAATTAATGAGTAAATAATTTTCATTATATGAATTATCAATATAAAATACAAATTTAAATTCTCATAATAATTTAATTAATACACGTCTTCGACTATTAGAGAGTGTATTAAATAGGAGTAACTACAATTAGAAATATATATAATTATAATTTAAATAATAATAATTTTATAAAAAATAAGTATAAATTCAGTTTTATTTATTAATAATTAAATCTTTCAATTATTAAATTTGTTATATATTATAATTAATATCTGTTTCTAATTTATCTATCCTTTATTTTTATTAAATAATATTTGAATCATTATTTATATTTTATTTTTATACTTATTATAATATATTATAAAAATTTGTTTCATATATATTATTAGATTTAGTCATTTAATCTAATATTTTATCAAATTTTTAATCATTATTAATAAATTTTTAATTAATTTATAATATATTATATTATAATTAATCATTTATACATTTTATTGATTTTTCAAATTAATCATTTTATTTTTACTATTATTAAGATATTAATATAATTAAATCATTTTATTAATTTAATCTATTATCAAATTTTTCCATTAATATTTTATTATTATTATCTATTGATACTATAGTATTTTCTAATTTTTATATAGTAAAATTTTATTATTTTTATAATTCAATTTAATCTTGACTAATTTTTATTATTTATTATTATTAAATCGTTTATTTATCTAATATATCTGTTTATTTATCGAGTGTAAATTATTATTTTAATAATATTATTAAAGAAGCTCCGGAAAATACAAATTTTGATTTTTATTATATATTATCATAAGTAAAAATATTTTTAAACATTTATAATTTATAAATGAATTTTTTATCAATATAAAATTACATAATTATATATAAAAATATATATATTAAAAATTTAATAAATATTAAATATAATAAATTAAAATATAACAATGAATTATAATTAAATAATGATTAATAGATGGATATAAAATATTTAAAATTTACCAGAAATCGATAAATTAGATATAATGAATGAATATCCTTAATTAAATGGTAATAAAATTATATAAAATAGACATTAATATTAAGCTGAATATAGTTAATAATGTTATTAAAATATTATAATATAAGAATAAAAATATGATTTAATCGATTATTTAAATCCTAATCAAAACATTTAATTTTAATAATATCTCTAATCTATACAAAATTCTAAAAGTTATAAGAATTTTTAAGATCCTTTTTAAATTAAAAACTTATATATAATATCTTAAAATGATAGATCTTATGCTATTTAAAAATTATATGATTTACATTAATATAAAAATTACAAATATGAAACTTTATTTACTGCCGGATATATTTTTGATAAATATTTATAAACTATAGGTTATTGGAATTATCCAAAAAATAAATTATTAAAACTTATAATAACTTGTTTATTAATATCAGCTAAATTAGAAGAACCTATTTTACCAAGTTTTAATTAAATGATTTAGTATATTAATCATAAAGAAAAAACTAATATAAATAAATAATCTTTAATAACATTAGAATAAAAAATTTTAATAACATTAAATTTTAATTTTAATTTTCCTTGTATTATTTAAAGTATTGATCGATTTTTAAGAATTCTTAAATATGATTCTAATTAAATTGTATATAATATTACTTATTAAATTTGTAAATTTTTAATGAATGATTCTTCATTTCTTATATATAAACCATCTTAAATAGCTGCTAGTTCTATTATAATTTCTATTAATATATTTTTAAAAGATTATGAACTTAATAATTTATTAAATAATTATTAATCCTTTTTTAAATATTCTAATAAAAAATACAATAATACTTAATTATTATAATTTAATTTTGATATTTGGAATTAAAATAATATTTAAAAACTTAGTGGATATTCTATTGAAACACTTAAAGAATCTATTTTTAAAATTAGTAAATATATGTAATAATTTTTAATACCTAATCGATTAGAATAATTTGATCTTGACTTTTTTTAATTATGAATATTTCATTAACAAATTATATAATAATAATTAGGTTCTTCATTCTATATATATTTGTATAAAAAATTGTACAAAAGTTATAAAGAATTAATACTTACTTATAAATAAATAATATTATTTACCAGTTTTAAAACTCTTATTATATTAATTTATTATTATTTCAATTATAATATATTATATTAAATATTGTTTTTATTTAAAAATATCTTTTTAATTGTTTAAATCATATATTCATATAATAGTTTGAAACTAGATTTTAAAACAAATATAATAATATATTAAAAACAAAACAATAAATTGTAAATTTTGCTAATAAATATTTATAAATTCTATAAAAAATTTTATAATTTATAATAAAAATAATATTTAAAAAATTTAGTATGTAATACTAGCATATATTATTATATAGAAATTGTAATTTATTATATTATATATCATTATTTTTTATTCATATTTATTATTATTTAATATAATGATTCAATTCGTTAATCTTATTTATCAAATTTTTAATATATTTTATCAAATTTATCATCTATTTTATTAAATCTATCATCTATTTTATTGAATTTTTCATTAATATTATTTAATGATTTTTCATTTTATTATAATATTGTATTTATATTTTATTAATTTTATTATATTTATTATTATAAAACTAATACATTTCTATCTAAATTTTATATTTATTATTAAAATTAATAATATCTTGATAAACGATATATTTTTTTTCCTGATAAAAATGTTAAAAATGATAATGATGTACCAATTATCCATTAATTAGTTGTATTATTATATTATTTTACTAAATCTATTATATTCATTTTATTATTAATATTTTAAATTTTAAATTTATTTATTATATTATATATTATTATCTTACTAAATCTATTATATTCATTTTTAAAAAACGATTATTAAATAATATGTTATAATAAGAATTAGAGTAATTAAAAACTAAGCAATAAATTATAAATTTTGCTAATAAATATTAAATTAATATTAATAAATATAATAAATCTAGATAAACAAAAATATAATAATTAATCTAATTAAGAGATGAATTTATATCTTATTCAAATATAATTTAAAAATTAATAAATCCTTAAGAGTGTGTAGTTCTATAACGCAATGTTTAATAAAACTAATAATAAAATTTATAATCTAATTTTGAAATTTTATCAATATAGTAAGATAATCAAAATAATGTTCATAACTCTTAAGAGTTATAATTTATTATATAAGAAAATACAAATTTCATTAATAATATATAAGATTAAATTTAATCTATATAATAAGATAATCAAAATAATGTTCATAACTCTTAAGAGTTATAATTTATTAATGAATAAGAAGACAATAAATAATTCGATTTATAATCTGTCGCGGACTCGCGTACACTCCGAAATTTTGATAATTTATCATTTAATAATATATAAGAAGATAATTAATCTATTAATGAATCTGAATTAATTTAAGATAATATTTCAGAATCAAATAATTAAGAAGATAATAATAATGAATTTATTAATACATAAGAAGATGAATATTATTCTGAATCTGAATCAATTTAAGATAATATTTCAGAATCTAATAATGAAGAAGAATTTGAATAATTTTCATTAGATATTAATATTAATAAGGATGATTTAAGAATTAATCAATAATAAGCTTTAGAATAAATTATGAAAAATACTAAAGGAATTATAAATTAAATATGTGCTAGTGGGAAGAGTCTCATTATTAATAATACAATAATATTAAAAATGAATTAATACCTTAAAAATATAGATAATAATGAAAATTAAATTGATTCTTCTACTAATAATATTAAAGGATTTCATTCATTTATTGTATTTCCTAGATTATTATTGATTGAATAATTTATAAAAGAATTTGTTATTAATCATTTATAAAATAAAATATTTGATAATGTATTTATTATATGTAGTAAATTAGATAATTAAATTAAATAATTATTTTCGTAATATAATAATATTATATTGATTAATAGTTAAGATTTTAATAATTTTGATATTAATAAAAATGATAAAAATTTATATCTTATTACCTATGCTTCATTATTAAAAATTAAATTTTAATACATAAATTTGATATAAATGGATGAGGCTCATAGAGCAAATACAACAAAAATTGAAACTATTTTATAATCTGAATAATTAATGAATTCTTAATAATTTTATTATACAAGTACTTGTAAAAATCAAATTAATAATCCTAATATATATGGATAAGTTTTACATAAATTCACATTTTTAGAAGCATTAAAATAAAATTATATATGTGATTATTAATTCCTTTTTTAATCATATATAAGAGATTATAATATTACTAATGAAGAATAACAATTATAATAAATATTGAATATTTGTAAATAATATAATAAGAAAAGAGTTATATGTTTTAATAGACTTACTGGTTTGAAAGAATATATTAATAATAATAATGAAAATACACAAAGTAATTTATTTATATCTAATAATAATGATATTGAAATTCATAATATTAATGCAAATACTAAAAATATTTAAAATATATTATAATAATTTGAATCATAATAAGATAATATATAAATTATTACAAATGTTTCTACATTATAAGAAGGATTATCTGTATATAAATGTGATTTAATTTGTTTTAATGATGATAAATAATCTCATATTTCTATTATATAAAGTATTGGAAGAGTTATTAGAAAAGATTCAACTAATATTAACAAAAAAGGACTCGTTTTATCTTTAATTAAATTAGATAATTAATAAGAATTAAATTCCATTTTATAAGATAATTCATAATTTTTGAATAAATATAAAATTATTAGAACTATTTTAAATTGTTTATAAGATTAAGATATTCGTTTATGGAATTATATTTAAAATTATAATTCATTATAATCATTTCATAAATAAGTTTAAAATGTATTAAATGATTAATTATCTGATAATGTTAATGATTTATAAATTGATTTCAATTTAATTAATATTGATGTTAATATGAAAGAATAATTATTATAATAGATATAAGATTAAATTGTTAATAATAGTAATCATTTATTTAATTGGTAAAATACGTTATAATAATTAATTAATTATATAGATATGTATAAAAAAACACCTGCATCAAATTCGATAGATATAAATGTACGTAGATTAGGAAAATGGTTTATCGATTAAAAAAGTTAATATAATAATAATAAATGTAATAATATTATAAAAAAATAATGGGAATAATTTATAAATACGAATGAATATTATTAATTATTATTTAAAACTAGATAATAAAAATGGATATAAATATTTAATAAATGTAAATATTATATTGATACTTATTAATAAAGACCTCCTATTCGACATATTGATAAAAATATATAATTTTTAGGTGTATGGTTATCTTCTTAATTCAGTAATTATGATTAAAAATATTCGAAATGTAAAGGATAATTAAAAAATCAAAACATATTTTAATAATTCAATATCTTTTTAAATTAATATTCCAAGTTTTTTAGAAATAATGAATAATTATGGTTTTAAAATGTATATAAATTTAAATAATTTATAATTAAAAATTAAAGAAAACCATCTATAAATGTGATAGATGAAAAATATTTATATTCTTGGCTAGTATGGTAAATGTAAAATTATAATATAGATATTAAATTATCTAAAAAAATAATGAAAAATAAAGATATTCATAATTATTGGAGTTAATTATTAAAAAATGAAATATATTCTAGATTTTTGATATATTAAGATGATTATTGGTCATTTTAATTATAAAATGTCATAAAATATATAATATAATATAATAAATTACCAAGTAGTACATCATTCAATTTATAAATAAAAAAATTAGGATAATGGATTTAACATTAAAAATCTAATTATAATTGTGATATTAATAAATGTAAAGCAATAATGAAAAATAAAGAAATTAAATTAAAATGGGAATTATTTATCAATGATTAATAATATCATAAATATTTTATAACAAATGAATAATTATGGAATTAAAATTTGATTAATATGAAAAATTATATTGATATTAATAAAAATATACCAATAATTAAATCTTAAGATGTTAGAATAAAATATTTATATAATTGGCTTCATACTTAAAAATCGAATTATAATTATGATATTAATAAATGTAAAAAAATAATGAAAAATAAAGAAATTAAATTGAAATGGGAATTATTTATTAATATGGATTAATATAAATAATATTTTTAATGATAAAATTATGATAAACAAATATCATAGTTTGAACTTTTATTATTTTTTTTATTAATTAATAAATATGTTATCAATATATTCATCAAATAATTAATATTAATAAATATTTTTTTTACATTATCTATATTTGACTAATTATATATAGATTATTACATTAATAAATTTCGAATCTTTTATTTTTATTAATTGAGATTTCATTATTATTAAAAATCATAATTATTTATTAATTTATAATTTATCTAACTATTATATAATGAATTTATTTTCAGTTTTTATTTCAATAAATTATTTATCTTATTAATGAATTAAATTTATTATATTATTTAATTTTTTATCGAGATTTTCAAATTTTTCATCAATTTTATTAAATTTTTCATCGATCTTATTAAATTATTAATCAACTTTTAAAAATTTGTTATTATAATCAATTTTCATATCTATTAAATATTAATCTATTTTTAAAAAATTTTTATTTGATTCTTATTTAATTTCATCAAATTTTTTATCCATTCCTGAAATATAATATTATCTTGCGGTAAGTCCAATCCCAAAAGACGATATTAAAGATGGTATTAAAATTTATATCCATTAATTATTCATTTTTATATATTATTTTTAATTTAATTATAAATAATTTTATTTATTTGATTTCATTATACAATAATATTGAAATAATAAATGTAAGGTAATAGTTTTGAATTAAATAATAATCAATAATAATAATATTCATTATAATGATAATATAATAAAAAAAATAAATTAATAGTTAATAATATATAATAAAAAATAATATAAAATTTAAAAATGTTTATTTATTTCTATATTTAATAAATCATATATATTTGATTATATTATTATATTTATAATTGTAATAAAATTCATATAATAATTTACGAATGAATATTTATAATATAATATAATATAATATATTATTTTTATATTCATATGAATATAAAAATCCGTCTTATCATTCTTTTTTATTAATACTATTATATTTTTCAATATAATTTATTTTATCTTATATATTAAAATTATCATTTTTTATTATATTATCGATTGCTTTTAATGGTTATAAATTCAAATAGTTAAAACATTTATAAATATCATCTTCATTTGATAAATCCCAAGAAGAACACGGAATTATATGATCAATATGCCAAGATCCGTAATTATCCCAATTCATATCTTAAGTAAATTATTTTTCTAAATGTTATTTTAATTCATCTATAGAACATCCTAAATATTTTATTGATTATTCATTTTTATTAGATTTTAATAATTCTCGTATTCTTCTACTAACGTTCTATTTTATTTTATAATGAATATCATTTTATCGTTTATTTTTATCATAAATTGGTCTATATTATTTCATATATTATATATATTTATCATCATTTTTACGTTTTAAATATAATTATTTATTTAATTATACGGAATTTTCTTTATAATATTATTAATTATATTATTTTACATATTCTTTATTATTTTATCGCCATTATTTATTTTTTTCCGATTATTAATCCTTTGTTTATTACCAATACTTTTTATTATATTCTATTATTTTTTCTTTATTATCTAATTTATACTATTTGATACAATTTTTACATTATACACGTAATTAATCCCAATGATTTTTACATTTATTATATGTTTATAATGGTTTCCATTCTTTACAAGAACTACAACATTTTCCAATTACATTATCTTTTATTATATGTTCTTTTCTATTATTTATAGATTTATTATTTATTATTTATTAACTTTCAATTAGTTATTAAGATTACATTTTCTTATTATTCTTTCTAAAATTAATTTAAATTATAATTTCATAATAATTTAATTTCATTTAAAAAAATACTTAATAAAACAAAGTAAATATAATTTAATGATTTCATAAGAGTTAAAGTAATTAAAACGAATCAAAAAATCATATACAGATTTTGCTAATAAATATAATATAAATATCAATAAAAATAATAAATCATAATAAACAATTTTAGAAATGTAAACATAATTATTAAATGAATTTGAATCATATGTAGATATTATCAAAAAATTAATGAATTCTCCTTAATAAAAATAAATAAATATATAATAAGAAAATAATTAATAATAGTAAAATAATGCGAATTTTTCGCAATAATTATCTAATAATATTGTTGTAAATAATGAATAATAAATTGTTATATAGTAAGAAGATAATTAAAATGTTTCTTAATAAATTATTATATAATAAGATTTAAATGATAATAATTCGTTATTAAATGATTCAATTTCTTAGTAAAATAATTTTGATATTAATGATGATACTAGTAATGATAATAGTAGTTAATCTAATAATGATTTAGAAGATTCTGAAAATGATGATTTGAATGAATTATAATTTGATATTAATGATTAAGATTTGAGAATTAATTAATAGGAAGCATTGGAAGTTATTATGAAAAACGATAAAGGTCTTCTAAATATGATCGTAGGCTCAGGCAAGACTTTAGTAATTTCATAAGCAATATTATTAAAGATGAATGAATATCTTAATAAAATTGATAACAATATTAATGATGATTAAATAAATTCCGAATCTAATTAATAAATTAAAGGATATCATTCATATGTAGTATTCCCTAGAATATTATTAATTGAATAATTTATTAAAGAATATGTAATTAAACATTTATAAAATAAAATATTTGATAACGTATTTATAATATGTAGTAAAATTAATAAAACAATTTAATAATAATTTTAATAATTTAATAATGTTATTCTTATTAATACTAATGAATTCAATAATTATAATATAAATATTAATCATAAAAATCTATATTTAACATCATATATATCGGTTTTAAAAATCGATTTTAAATATATAAATATTATAGAATTTGATGAATGCCACAATTGTCATACTTTAAATATAGAATCATTATTATAATCTGAATAATTATCTAAATGTTAAAAATTCTTTTATAGTAGTACATTAAAAAATTAATTATGTTAATCAGATATTTATGGTAATTTGTTATATGAATTTACATTTATTTAAGCATTATAAAAACGATATATTACTGATTATTAATTTTTATTTCAATCATATATAAGAGATTTATCAATTACTAATGAATAATAACAATTAAATTAAATTCTAAATATTTCTTAATATTATAATAAAAAACGAATTATATGTTTCAACAGATTAGTAGGTAATAAAGAATATAAACGATAATCTGATAATACATAGTCCGTGAAATTTACTAGTGATGATTAGAATATAATAATACATTACATACATAGTACTACTAAAAATGTATAAGAAATATTTTAATAATTTGAATCTAATTAAAATAATATTTAAATTATATGTACAGTAAGTGCTATATCTGAGGGCGTTAATTTAAAAGCTTGTGATTGTATAGTGTTTTCCGAAGACAAATAGTCAAATATATAAATAATATAATGTATTGGTCGTTGTATAAGATTAAATTAAAATGTTAATAAAATTGGATTAGTAGTTTCATTAATAAAATTAGAATCTTAATAAGAATTAGATGATATATTATAAGATAATGAATAATTTTTACAAAAATATAAAGTAATTAGATGTATTTTAAATTGTCTCAAATAAAAAGATAATCGAATTTGGTAATATTTATAATCATATCATTGTTTATCTAATAAAAATCATTAATAAATGTAAAATATTATGAATACATAATAATATGATAATGTTAATGAATTAATTATTGAATTCAAATTAATAAATATTGATGATAATATTAAAGAATAAATAATATAAAATATTTAATAATAAATTGTTAAAAATTGTGATCTTTAATATCAATTATTATAAAACTTATAAAAAATTAGAGAATATATAAATATAAATCATAAATTACCAAGTGATAAAAAAAATCAATAAACTAAATATTTAACTAATTATCTATAAGATTTAAATAAATATTATAAAAAATAAATTTATAATATGAAATCCTAATAAAATCGATTATTATATGAAAATTTTAGAAATGAATTTAAAGATTATTTTACATCTAATGATGATTTATTAATAAAAAATTTATAATAAATTTAAGACTATATTATCATTAATAAAAAAATACCAAGTTAACATTCTATCAATTATTAAATTTAATATTTAGGAAAATTTTTAAGTAGTTTAAATATAAATTATAAAAAATAAATTTAAAATATGAAGTCCTAATAAAATCGATTATTATATGAAAATTTTAGAAATGAATTTAAAAATTATTTCTTATCCAATGATAATAAATTAATTAAAAATTTAGAAGAAATTAAAGATTTTATTAACAAAAATAATAAATTACCTAGTACAATATCTAATAATAAACATTAAAAATATTTAGGTAAATATTTAAAACATTTAAATACAAATTATAAAAAATAAATTTAAAATATGAAATCTTTATAAAATCGATAAATATATGAATAATTTAAATAAGATTATAAAAATTATTTCTTATCCAATGATAATAAATTAATTAAAAATTTAGAAGAAATTAAAGATTTTATTAACAAAAATAATAAATTACCTAGTACAATATCTGATAATAAACATTAAAAATATTTAGGAATATTTTTGAACAATCTAAACCAAAATTATAAAAAATAAATTTAAAATATGAAATCTTTATAAAATCGTTAATTATATGATTAATTTAAATAAGAATTTAAATAATATTTCTGAAATAATAATCAATGAATAAATACTGCATTTTAATCAACTATAATATCTGATTTATATTATTATAATTATTCACTAGTTATAATATTTTGATGAACATTTTGATGACAATTTCTACATAAACATATTAAATTCTTTAATTAATTTTTATCAACATTTGCAATAAATTATTAATTATCACGAATCACACATTATGACACTAAATGATGAACTTCTAAATTTTTATTATTAATAATATTTTTTTTATGATAACAATAGAAGCATTTATCAACTAACATATCTTTATTATATTTTGAAACTATAGGATCTTTATTAATTAAAGTTTTACGAACTTATGTACATGTATCATTAAATTCTTTATTATTAATTAATGTCATCATAATTTCCATACCGTAAAGTCGTTATTATATTTTACCAATTTATAATTATCTAGAATGTTATAATTTATTATTGATAATTTAACTATCAATATATGCATAAAATAAATTACCATTTAATACATGATTATTAATTAATTCAATATTATATAATTCTTATAGATGAGATGTAAACATAAAATTTATTTTATTAATAACTAAATGATTAATTAAAGATGATAATATAGCAATTGAAGAATGAGTTTCTGAAGTACTTAATATTTCATCACTGATAATAAATGATTTAGAATCCGCAAATTTTAATAATTATTATATTTCTTAAATTTCACATTAAAACGATGATTATTATCTAAATAAATTATCATTCTTACTAACTCTACAAAACACTTTAGTAAATATACTATATTAAAATGATTAACATGCTACAAATTAACCAGTTTATGCAAGTATTAAATTAATTAATAATGCTTTTATACATGTACTTTTACCACTACTATTGAGACCCATCAATAACATTCCTTAATTCTCTAATTATATTGACTATCCTTAATAATTAGTTGTTTAATTAATACGTTCAACTAATAAATGCCTATTATTTACAACATTTAAAATTTATTTATCGGAATTAGTAATAATTTATGGTTTGAATAAATTATATTTATATATATTTGAACAATTACATTATATAATATCAATAATAGAAATAAATTTAGTAATATTTTTTATAATATATTTATATTAATTAGATAGATTTTCAATAAATTATTTGTAAAATTCTTATTCCAAATTAATAATCTATTATTATAATGAAAATTTTAAATTAATAATATTATTAATATTATTATTATATATAGTAAAATTATTTTTAGATTGTTATAAATATTTTAAATCAAATAAATATTAATATTTAATTAATGATTCTTCATTTTTTAATTCTTTAATTTATTTTAATTTTTTATCGAGAATTAGATATTTAGAATTAGTCATTATTAAATGATATTTGGATTTAGTATCTTAATCGATTTTTACATTTTATTTATTATTAGCAATTAAATCATTAATATCTATTATAATTTTATCAATTTAATTGTCATTTTATAATTATTCTTAATACTTTAAATCTAATTCAATATGTATATTTTTTTATAAAATAGAATTATCATCTTTTAATTTATCAATAATAAAAGTATCATTAATAGATTTAATAATAATATTAATAATATCTAAATCAGTTTTATTAACTAAATGTTTAATAGATTATTAATTATATATATTATTATATAGTATTTAAATATTTAATAAATTTTAATAGAAATTATATAAATTAATATATTTAAAATTAATATTCATTCTAGTAAATTATCTTTAAATATTTGATATTTCTTTGAGATTTTATCTTATTTATTATTGATCATTTTATTTAATTATTAAAAATGCTTCTAAATTATCATATCTTTATTATATTTTTTTTTCATCAATTAATGGATAATAAATTTATTAAATCAAAAGTTATTTTCCAAATGAACTAATTGTTTAATCTAATATATCAATAATACTATTAAATTTTTTATGAAATTATATTTTATTTTTATCTTCTATTATATTTAATTATTATATACAATTATTATATAATTACATATATTATTATTATTTTTCTTATTAAGGAATTGCTAAATTATTTGTTATTAATTTGTCGTGGTCGTAAATATAGTATAAACATTATGTAAATATTATTAAAATGTCTTAATTAAATTATAATTCAACATATTCTATAGGATTAATATTATCTTAATTTTATAGATTTTTATAATAATGTTTAATTAATTATTCTTGATATTATAAATTATATATATTATTATTTATTATTTCAAAACAATTAATATTGATTAATTATGTTTATTATAAAATTTATTCTTTTTCATATTATATATTATAAATTATTTATTTAGGAGAATATTAACATATTTATTAATCAATTTAATTTTGTAATTCTTCTAATTCATTATATATATATGTATTATAAAAACATTCAGCTGATAAAATATCTAAAAACATATAATTATAAATAATTTATTATTAATTTGTGATTATATTTTTATTCTTATATATATATATTGATAATAGATAATTATTTTAATCTAATTATTCCGAATCATCATATGTTATATTATTAACTACATTTGTTTAAATTCTATTGAATACTTTCGAATTTTATTATTATTTCTATTCAAATAATACAATTGTATATCCTTAATTTACTAATATTCTTATAAATTTTTCTGAGGAATGAACAGGAAATCCTACCATATATGAATTATCACGATTTACAATATTCATATTTTTATTTTTATTTCTTCTTGCTAATTATATTGAACATAATTATGATACGATTTTACAATAACCTATCTGCTCTTCTTCATTATCTACTTCAAAGATCTCGTAGAAACTTCCATTTTAATAGAAAACAATTGTATTTTTACCGTACTTAGTTTCAGCATCTTTTTAAAGTTAAAAATATTCGTTTAACATTGTTTAATTTACTTTTATTATTTATTATATATTCTTTTAAATATAAATATTATTGTAAAATATTAAATTATTTATCAATTTATTATATATTATTATCTATTAATATTATACTAATATAATTATGAATTTATATATATATAAGTTATTATATTTTATTTATTATTAATATTACTATTATATTGAAATTATTACAATTTTATTATATAGTATTTGTTAATTTTCATTTATCAATATATATTTTATTATTCATAATTATATATCTATTTTATATTATATTTTTGTAATTATTTGTTATTAATATTTTTTATTATTACTACTATTATATAAACTATATATAATTATTATTAAGATAAATATATTATAAAATATTTGTAAATATTATATCATTTTAAAGGAGTCCGTATCCGCCAATTTACCGGTACATAAGAATTAATTTACAATACAGTCCTATCAAGCAGAATCTTCTGCTCAAGAAATTAATAAAACCCTTACATTAATGCAAAAAAAATAGTCATATATTACTGAAATTTACATAATGGATAGACCAGTATTATATAAAGCATATATGTCATCTTGTAAACCAAATGCTCGTAATTTTAAACATTTAATAGATGAAAATAATATTCCCATTTTTTCAATTCAATAAAGTGAAGTTCATCGATGAGCCCAACTTATTATTTATGATAAAAAAATAATATTCTAATATAATCAGATTCTAGGTATTTAAATATTCATTCTTTTATTAACAGGTATTTTCAAAATTGCTTATCTTTCTTTTAATTTTCTTTCATTCTCAGTATAATATTCAAAAGTTTCTAATATTTCAAATTAAACTATTTTTTTATCTTTGAATGCCTATCTTAGGTATTTGTTAGATGAATGACTTCTATGTTAGGAATCTCTCCTTATAGGATCATTTGAGGAACCTATATATTAATCATCAGTATCTATAACTTTCTGTTTATAAATTGAACATACTTTCTTGCAATTAGTTAATATTTATTATTTTTATTCTATATTTTCATTTAATGAATCAATTTCATCTTTCATTTATTATAGTATTTTATTATATTAATATTTTTGTTATTATAATTAGAATAATTCATTATTTAAATTATTTAATTTGAAATTATATTCAGATTCATTTTTAACTAATAATTAAATATTTCCTAATCTCATATCCTTAAGTAATGTAGCTACTTATTCTTAAAATTCTATTGCTAATGGTTTTTATGATTAAAATAAACATCTATACAATCCTAATTCAGTAAGATATATTTTTTGATTCGAATAAAAAAAAATATTCATAATATATAATAATAAATTGTAAATAAAATTTTAATAAATCAAATATTTTAAAGCTATGATTCAATATTGTTTATATTATTTAAAATTATTTATTAACTATTTGTTATTTTAGGAATTACCTTATTCATTCGTAATTCCTAAGGAACTTATAATATATAATTTCTTTCAATTTATTTTTATTCAATATTTGATAATGAACGAAATCTATGTAAAATTTTAGAATTTATTTTTTTACCTTAACTAAATGCTTATCTCAATTCTTTATTACAAGACTTATTTTTATGATTTGAAGTACGTTATTTATAATTACTAGAAATCCCTCGGTAAGATTTACCAGTTTCTTCAATTTTATGTTCATAAATTACAAATTCCTTTTTATTAATATTTATATATTACTATTGTAATTATGATTCTTATTATATAGATTCTAATTCATCCTTTAACAATTTGATTTATTATTATAATTTTGATTATATTGTTATCATTTAAACTAATTCAGAATTTTTACTATCAATAATATCATTTAATACACATTATTTTTAGATTTATGAATGAATATTTCCTAAACGAATATCTTTCAATAATTATACAACTTATTCTTGAAAATCAATAGCAATTATATTTTTAGTAGAAAATAAACATCTATATAATCCTAATTCTGTAAAATAATTTTCGTATTAATTTTTATTAGAATTTATAATTTAAATTATGTACTTGGAATTTGTTATATTATTTTTATAAAATATACAATTATTCAATGATTTATATTATAATAATATAATTAATATATCTTGACATTTAAATAATGGATTCTCAAAATCACCATATATTTTTATTTCTATATTATTAATGATAATATTTTTAGTTTATTAAATAGATTTATTAATTTCTTATTATAAATTATTATATTTATATTCGATATTCAATTTATCTTATATAATATTATCAGTATTTTATTATATTTATTAAATTTATTATTAAAATGTTTAAACATTTTATTCTTATTAAGATTAAAGTCTGATTTATTCAAGATGTTATTTAATTTAATAACGATATTATTAAGCATTTATTTTTTAAGATGTGAATAAACATTCATATAATCCAACTTCTGTAAAATATTTTTCTTATTTATTATTATATATGATAGTTTAAATATATTTTGAATTATTTTTATTATTTTAATAAAACCAACATTTATTTGATTCTACGTATTATAATAATTTAATTAAAATATCTTTACATTTGAATAATGGATTTTAACTATCTCCAAACATTTCTATTTAAATATCATTAATTTTGAAATTATGTAATGAAGTATATTTTTATAATCGTTCTTTGAAATCAGTTTCTTATTATTTAAATTCTTCAACTTATTTAGATAAAATATTTACTTATTATTCTTTGATTTATAAATTTTATTATAATAATAGTTATTATTAATTTTATTCAAATTATTATTATTTCAAAAATTCTTTATATTTAATGACATTTGGCATTAAAATTGTAGATTCTAATGCTTCTATAAATCCTTATTCAGTAATAACAATAATATCTTTTATTTATTATTGTCTATTTTAATTATGTAATGGATAAATTTTAATTTTATGATCAATATGCTATTTTATTTTGAATATATTTACATTATTATTATTATTATTATAATAATATGTAAAATTATCTAATCTAGCAGAATTATATCTTTTATCTATATATCCAAAAACAAATGCTACATGATGAATAATATAATATATTTGATTTTATGTTTAAATTTTTGTATCATTATCGTCTGTTAATTCTAATTTATATTATGGTAATTTATAATCATTAAATTATAAAAATGAATTATTATCAATTAAATTTCCTTTCAATTATAGCATTAATATATATTTACTATACTTTTTTTTAAATGAAATTAAATTGTATATATTTAAGGTCTATATTTCGAGCCTATTATATCATGAACATTGATGTTCAAAGTCCAAATCAATT
>Ga0214923_10002711_pt1 | contig 23095 bp, 24 predicted proteins | sample LL1510_MetaG_FD_177993 | JGI IMG/M metagenome (GOLD analysis project Ga0214923, IMG submission 177993) | Freshwater microbial communities from Lake Lanier, Atlanta, Georgia, United States - LL-1510 | ecosystem: Environmental > Aquatic > Freshwater > Lake | place: USA: Georgia | collected...
GGTGAAATATATATTTTAGCATTATTTAATAGATGAGCAGAAAAATGAAAGTATCGATGTTCACAATCTTCTGATTGGTCCTTTGATTTTGACAATGGTGTATTTTTATTTAATAGGTGTTTATTTTTCCTTATTTGATTCATACGTAAATTCTTTGGGATGTAACTAAAATCTTTATCACCTTTATACAAACAGTTTGAAAACTTATTTGTTTTATATATGGCTAATCCACCAAATGCCGAATAACATTGTATATATCGTCCATTACTACTTTCTCGTAGTTTTTTCAAATAATTATTATACGTAGAAGAACCATTTTTAAATTCATAACAAGATATAACATAAGGGTATACAGACAATGCCCACCAGTCGTAATAATATTTATCATTATTCCAAAAAGATAATGCATCCCAATTTGCACTATCCAATAGTGATTTTTTCATCAAGTTTATATCCAACTTTCCACACGAAACATTATCCCAGTCAAGCATTATAAAAAATGGATATTTACCACCTTCTTGGTTCAATTGATTTATTAAATAATTACGCCCTGTAGCTAATCTAAATGTACGTAATCGATGTAATTCGTCTTTATTTTCATAAAAGGTGAATTTGGGATTAATACTTGAATAATGTTGTAATTTCGATAATGTATCATCTGTGGATACATCATAAAACAATAATACTTTATAATCTTCAAATAATTCTGACATTTTCATAACATTATTATATACTTCATCTATGTATTTGGAACAATTTCTTATTGTCCCACAAAAAAAACAATTCATTATATTATTTATAATATATTATTAATCAAGACAATTTATTATTATTTTTTTTCAAATTCACGTAAATTTAACATCTCCGTTTTGCGTTGATCGTCTGATATATCATTACCATTTTCACCTATATCATTATTACCATATTGACCTTCAACTTCTTCAACTTCTTCATCATCATAATCACTATCATCGTTGTCAGATTCATATTCGATGATATTTTGTCCTTCGGGTTCATACTGATGTTCGGATTGAGGTTCATATTCAGGTTCATACTGATGTTCGGATTGAGGTTCAGGTTGAGGTTCGTATTGGGGTTCGGGTTGGGGTTCGGGTTGAGTTTCATATTGAGTTTCATATTGAGGTTCGTATTGGGGTTCGGGTTGAGTTTCATACTGAGGTTCAGATTGAGGTTCGGATTTAGGTTCATACTCAGGTTCGTATTGGGGTTCGGGTTGAGTTTCATATTGAGGTTCGGATTTAGGTTCATACTGAAGATTATCATTATCTTCAATTGATTGCGATGGTAAATTTTTCGGATTATATTGACCAATTGTATTAAAATCTCTATAATTGGATGGCTTTATTTCATCATTACTTATATCACGAATATCGTGCATATCTTCATATTCACTATCTTCTGCATTTTTAATGCGATTATCAATTGTTTTGGCTATTGTTGATTCAACAATATCTTGGTATAAATGGACACCTTTATCATAATTTCTTTGACAAGTTTTATACAAGTCTGAAATATAAAGACGCGATTGTTTTATCAAACTATCCAAAACCACGTCATTTAACCGAGGATTTATTCGTATTTGTTTTTTACCGGTTGTTTTATTAACTGTATAAACAAAAAGTTTACCTATAATTTCCATCAATTTATCCTGATTAATTCCTGCATATCTTTTCATTTCATTCAAATTATCAGCATATTTTTGAAAAATAGAATCATTTTTGGATATTGTCAATGGTTGTAAAAATTCAGGTTTATTGCATTTACTATATTGTTGAACCGGTATATCCTGAAATGTTTTTATTTCGGGAGGAACGGGTTCATTATATTTTCCTGTAAAACTTTTATAAAATTCACGTACATCTTCTTCATATTGTTCTCTAGAAGAAGGTGACATAGATGTATATTTTCCTTCATTGTAATCATACACATCATAATATAATACTTCCAACTCTTTTATACCCGGTTCATCAATTAACATATTAGGTTTTAATTGTAAATGACATATACTAGGTTTCATTGTGACATCTGAAACCCCCATCCCAACATAATCAAAAAATCCACTCTTTTTTTCAGATTGTGAGTTTGTTGAATCTTGTTCTATATCCAATGCATTAATACGTCGGTTACATATATTTGAATATTCAACGTCTACCTCCACACCTTCTGGAATATTATGTCTATTCGCCCAATTAACTTGACGTATTACCCCAGTACTATCTCTGAATTTATATATAGGATTTATTGTTAATATAATAGCTGAAAAAAGATGGGCTATACGTATATAAAATGAGGCTATAGCCATACACATATCTTTTTTGACCATTTCAGGAATTTCACGTTCCACTAAATTTTTATTAAAATATGTAACTTTACGCGTAACCATTTCAGGTTCGTCGTCTGTATCACTGGATGTTTGTCTTTTTACTAAATATTGAATATCTCGTGTCGTTGCATATTTCGATATTATATCAGATGTGAGTATAATTAGTTCATTGCAATATTCCCTATTCGCCAATTGGTTTAATGATTGGAAATCCATAGTTACAATATAATACGTTGCAATATAATCTATCGTATGTCGAAAACTATTTTTGGATAAACCATCGGTATTTGAAATATTTGCTCCCATAATATTCTTTATTAATAAAATTGATTTAAATTTATTAATATTGTATTTAATATATTCACTCATACGAAATGGAATCCAAAACGTATAAATGTGGGTATGTTAAAAAAAATAAATCAAAAAAAAATACAATATCGCGAGAAAGTAAAACGAAATTATGGTCGGAATTTGAAGAACATACTGACATTTTTACACACGGTACTAGTAAAGAAACCAGTGATTTAGAAAAATTATATATCAAGGCAGATGATGATACTATTCAATGCCATCAATGTAACTACCCCTTGATATATGATGAAGAAGGATTACCTAACTGTTCTAATACAAAATGTGGAATTATACATCACAATGTTATTGATTTTTCACCTGAATGGCGATATTATGGTAGTGAAGATAATCAATCAGGCGATCCATCTCGAATTGGTCTCCCTATTAATAATTACTTGGAAGAATCTGCATATAGTTGTAAATTAACTTGTTCATCGTCATCCAGTTATGAAATGAGAAAAATAAAACGTTACTCCGATTGGACTGCTATGCCGTATAAAGAGAAGTCTCAATATGAACAATTTCAAAAAATACGAGTTATGGCAACAAACGCCGGAATACCTCTTGCTATTATTAACGAAGCTATTCATTATCATAAGCGAATTACTGAATATGAACAAACATTTCGCGGTGAAAATAAAGATGGGTTAATTGCGGCTTCAGTATATATAGCTTGCCGTAAATATAATTATCCTCGGACTGCAAAAGAATTAGCCCTCATCTTTCACTTGGATAATACAAGTGCTACACGTGGTTGTAAAACCGCACAAATTATTATTAATTATTTAGAAAAGGATAATTGTGATGAAAAGACATTATTTAGTAAAATAAAACCAGAATCCTTTATTGAGCGTTACTGTAGTAAACTAAATATTAACACGGAACTCACAAAATTATGTATCTGGATTTCACGAATTGTAGAAAATAAAAGATTATTACCAGAAAATGCACCTCACTCCATTGCAACGGGTGTTGTTTATTACGTTGCCCAAATGACCGGTTTGCATATTTCTAAGATGGATATAAAAGCCATCAGTGAAATTAGTGAAGTAACTATCAATAAATGTTACAAAAAATTATGTTCCATTGACAATAACATATTATTACCCGCATCCATAAAGAAAAAATATTCTATTATATAAACAATATGGGTGGTGGATTATTTGGAACTCCGTTATATTTGAATCTAAAATGTTTACTATTTTCAGCTTTTGTAATTTCTGTTTATTTTTTACCCCATCCTCCAACATTTGCCCATAACTTTGTTATGACTTTTTTACTTGGAATGGCTTCTTATATTGCTCTCGCGTGGTATGATGTTTTATACGATTGTAATGATAGATTAAAACCGACTTTATTGGGATGGTTGTCCAAATCATTCAAACCTCCCGAATATTCACAACAATATGATGAATTACCATTGAAAACAAAAAAGGTAATTAGGACTGTTGATATTATCGTTCTTAGTATCATTGTAATTGCATTTATTTACCCTTTTATGTTTCGTAAAAGGAAATAATCTTAGTTCATTCATTGTAAAATAAATACTCATTTGTAATTGTTTTTACATCTTCGGGTAATATCAAATATTCCAATATCTTATTTCTTAGAACGTCCAATCTATATAACCATTCTTTTATTTTCTTTTGTTTAATGTGTGATAATCCATTGGAATTAATACCCCAACAAGATGTTATTTTTTCACCATTTTTATTTATATAATAATCTGGATTAAAACGAATGAATATAATAGGACGATGACCCAAGTCTTGTGACAATTCCATCATACGTTTATTTTCACAATTACTATAATCACGATGTTGTTCCTCATCTATTTCAACAATAATTATATGTGTAAATAAATCTAATAAAATATCAGGGCGTCTTTTAGAACATCCACAATCAATTTTCTTGTCATTTATCCATTGATTATTAGGAAATGATTCTTTTATATATTCAAATACAGCTGATTCTTTTGTTTTAAAATTTTTTGAAATTTTTATATCTGGAAATTCGTGAATAAAACATCTAAGACAATATTCATTACATCTTTTATTTTTAGAAGTTTCACAAAATGTATTTTTACATAATTGACCTCCACCACATTGTTTGCAAATTGATTTTATTTTATTATGTTCACATATTTGACTTCCACCACATTCTCTGCAATATGATTTTATTTTATTATGTTCGCATATAGAACTTCCACCACATTGTTTGCACCTTGATTTTATTTTATTATGTTCGCATATAGAACTTCCACCACATTGTTTGCACCTTGATTTTTGTTTATTATGTTCGCATATTTCACTTCCACCACATTGTTTGCAATATGATTTTTGTTTATTATGTTCACATATTGAACTCCCACCACATTGTTTGCAATATGATTTTATTTTATTATGTTCGCATATTTCACTTCCACCACATTGTTTGCACATTGATTTTCTTCTGTTATGTTCACATATTGAACCTCCACCACATTGGTTGCACCTTGATTTTCTTCTGTTATGTTCACATATTGAACCTCCACCACATTGTTTGCAAATTGATTTTATTTTATTATGTTCACATATTTGACTTCCAGCACATTGTTTGCAAATTGATTTTCTTCTGTTATGTTCGCATATAGAACTTCCACCACATTGTTTGCAATATGATTTTTGTTTATTATGTTGACAATTATATCTGCACTTTTTACAATTTTCTTTCACTATATAGTGAATACAATTTTCAGTTATAATAATTTCAGTATTCATCTGTATAATAAATATAATAAATTTATTATCTTCAATTTATTTTAAAACCAAAAGATTCCGAAAAATATGAATTTAATAGTATTTCATTATACAAATGGGTATACCTAAAAAAGTATTTATTATTCCATATCGGGACAGAAAAGAACAAATGTATTTTTTTCAGCATTATATGAATGTTATTTTAGTGAATGATATGAAAGATTGCGAAATATATTTTTCACATCAGTATGACAATAGACCATTCAATCGTGGTGCTGTGAAAAATATAGGATTTTTAGCAATTAAAAGTAAGTATCCCAACGATTATAAAGATATGGATTTCATTTTTAACGATGTAGATACGATTCCATATAGAAAAATATTTTCATATGAAACAACGCAAGGAATAGTCTCACATTATTACGGAAGTGAAACGTCATTGGGTGGAATTGTTGTTATAAAGGGTATTGATTTTGAATTAATTAATGGTTTTCCTTGTCTTTGGAGTTGGGGATTAGAAGATTCTGTATTATATGAAAGGTGTTTATTGAATGGATTAAAAATAGATAGATCTACTTTTTATCCGATAGGAAGTCCTGAAATATTACAATTATTTGATGGAATGAATCGGTTAATCAATAAATCGGAATGTGAACGTGGATCAAATAATCCAACTGATGGTATTTCTACCATTAAACATTTATATTATTCAATTGATAAAAAATCTAAGAACGTAAAAGATGTTTCGTTCTTAGATGAACAAGAAAATCTATTCTTTATTAATATTTTTCGTTTTGCTACAAATATTACACACAAAAAAGATGATTATGCTGTATATGATGTAAGAGAACCAATAGATACATTTTTTAATAAATCTTATAAAAATAGTATGACAACTGATTATCTAAATAATGATTGGAAAATAAATCAAAATCATATACAACCATCATCCCCACTTCCACCACCAATACCACAACAACAACAACCAATACCATCACAACGACCACCAATACAACAACCAATACCACAACAACGACCACCAATACCACAACAACGACGACCAGTACCACAACAAACAAATAAAAAAATAATTACAACTAGGGTTAATGTTACTGATAAATATCCACAATCACGCACAGGTCTTATTTTTATATAACATAGAGATAGACACACATTCTACCATTTTTCATTGTAACATATGTCGATGATTCGAAATATTCACAATATGTAGGTACTATTTCGAATGGTATTAATCGAACCATATTATTACCAGAAGAACAAATCATAGTTTTTTCAATTGTTGTTCTTATTTTTCCAGAACAAATGGGGAAACATTCACTTGTAGGGTATGTAGATTTCATTTCCTTTAAAATATTCTTTGTCATAAGAGGTATGTTATTTAATGCATATGGTTCATTTGTTCTTCCTCCCCCAATATCAAGTACAGGTATATATCCATCAATTGATAAACCACCTACTTTTTTAGGAAACCATATAGTTTTATCCCAACTATTATTGATAAATGTACCTTCTTCTTTTGTCTTGGGAATCAATATAATATTTTTATATGCAAATGATACTGCGAGAGATTGTCCCCCATCGTAACAGTGATCAAATACATCATCTCTATATTTTACAATAAATTGAGATGATGGCATCATATCGTTATTTAGTCGTTCATTAACCATATCATTATCAAAGAGTTCATACAATGAAGCTGTTCTTTTTAATAATTCAGGCATTGTGTCAAGATATGTTTTATTTTTTGCATAAAATGAGTGAGCAATTGCATTGGAAATAGCAATTGGTAATTGTGTTAATTTATGTAATTCAGTTAAAATATACAATGGGATATATTTATCAAATAGTGCATTGTTGGATATAAGAAGAATAGTCCAATCATTGTTTTTAATATTAATCTGTATACATTCATACATATCGTTTACATCTGATTCGGTTATTTCCATATCAGAATGATATAAGGTAAATGTTTCTAGGCATTGAAATGTTAAAGAAGATTTATCAATCGACCTTGGTATTAAAATTTGTGAAGAAGAAGAACCAACAGAACCATAAATAACTCCCATAAATCCATCATTATTTACAATACCATTTTCACTTAATGCTTCATTAATAATTTCTAAATGTCTTTCAGATTCCAAATAAGTTGCCATTTCACCAATTCCTTCCACTTCATTTGGAATAAACCCCATCTGTTTATTCATTTCATCATTAAAAACTTTATCTTTCTTAAGTCCGTTGATGATTTGTTGAATGTATGCCATTTTGTATAAACGATTATATTACAAAGATTTTAACTATTAAATTGAAATCATTTTTTTTTAAAAATAGGTTTTAATAAAATATTATTATAATCAACTAATTTATTTTCAATATTACTGTATCCAATCAACTGTGTTACAGTCAATGGAATTGGTATTATCCAATTATCTTTTTTTTGTAAAAAATGCCAGTACACATCAATCGCATATAAATGTTTATATTTGGGTTTATTCATAAGATAAGTTATACCTTCTTTAAAATTTTTCATTAATGTATCATAATAATGAGATTTTACTATATATCCTGTTGCTGCAGTACTCTTAATTACACGAAGACAACAATCTATATTTGGTATTTCTTGCACCTGTAATAAATTTCCAGTTAAAAGTATCACATCCCAATCTTTTACTTTATGTATTGTATTCCTAAGTTGTTGTTTGAATAAATCAATATTCGTAAAATCTATATCATCTTCACAGATAAGGATATGATCATACCCCCTTTTTTTAGCTTCTGTTAAACAATAAATATGAGATAAAAAACACCCCAATGCCCCCACTCTGTATTTTATCGCATTTATACGCTCCATTTTCAATGATGGTATGTTTAAATAATGAAACTGTGTCATTACGTTATTATATCTATCACGTCTTTCTGGCAGATTAATAAAAAATCCATTTTTTAAAAAATGGAGTGGATCATCATCACCCTTCATTGATAAAACAATGTCGTTTATATTAACCTCATCTGTTTCGTTTGACATTTATATATTTATTATAACTTTAATTAAATGGATTTTTTATTATTAAGATAATGGAATGTTTTAGAAGTAAAATTGATGATATTTTAGAAAGGAAAACAGTGGGTGATGAAATTGAAGATTATATTAAAAATAGATTGAGTGAAAAATGGATTAGTAAGAAATGTTTATTTATCCATTCTGGAAATGGTGTAGGTAAAACATCATTTATTACACAAATTGTAAGCAATTGTGGATATAATATGATATACTATAATTCATTGGATATGAATGTGAATACTTTATCTGACATAAAAAGAATCGTTACAGGTTCTAATATTATTTCGAGTATAACTAAAAAAAATATAGTATTGGTGATTGACGATTTACACTTTAAAACAACTGACGATAAAAATATCACATCATTATTATATAAATTGTGTTCATCTAAGACAAGTGTGAAAAAAACAAAAACAACAAAAATAACTCAACCTCGAAACCAAAAACAAAAACAAAAGGAATGCAATGAAATAGTCATTCGAATACCTATCATTTGTATTGGAAATTTTAATGATAAAAAAAATAGAGAAATGGGTAAAATATGCCATTTATTAAATATTGACATACCAACTAATGAACAAATACATAATATTATATCATTAATTATGCCAGATTTACCTAATATTATGTATTGGGTATATTATATCAATGGAAATTTAAAAATATTATCCAATATATACTTACTTTATAGTCAAAGATTTTTTGAAGATTGTATAAATTGGGATGATGTAATGGCAAATACAAATTATTCCAATAATGTTAAATTAAATACACAAATGATACTTACAAAACCCATATCTTTTACAACTCATACACATTTTATAAATGATGGTGATAAATCCATTACATCTTTATTGTTTCACGAAAATGTCATTGATTATATAAACAATGAGACTGTCTACTTATCAATTCTTAATAATTTTTGTTTTGCAGACTTCATAGATAGATTCTGTTTTAAAAAACAAATTTGGCAATTAAATGAACTAAGTTTTTACATAAAAACTTTTAAAAATAATCAAATTCTTAATGAAGATGAATCAAATATAGTAAAAACAGATACTTTATACAGTGATTTAAGATTTACGAAAATCTTAACAAAATATTCAACAGAATATAACAACCGTGTATTTTTTTCAAAAATAATAAATATATTGAATGCTGACAAAAAAGATATATTGTCCTGGGCTTATAAACATAATAATCTCAAAACTCAAATAGACACAATGATAGAAAAATATCCAATATCCAAACTGGATATGAATCGTCTTATGAAATTTATTAATATATCTATATCTGATACTAATGAATTTCCGGACGATGAACAAGAAGATGAGTTTTTTCAGGAATCACAATCTACTTATGACCCTTCAAAGTAATATATTATTATTATTTTTCATATGGCAAACATTTAAATATTGCCATATGAAACGTATTCAGATTTAGGAAATCTTGCGTGGTTTAATTGTGTTAGAAACAATGTATATTGAGTTTTCAGTGACTATTACATATTCATTACCCGTTTTAAAGAATTTATCAATACAAGATGTATATGCATCCGATGATTTTACGAGAAGTTTTTCTTTCGTTGATTCTCTAATACCAATGCAACAAGTATTGTTTAGTGAATCAAGCCAATAATCAAATAACACAGGTTTATCTTCTTGTAAAGCGAGATTACAAGCTTTGCGGAGTGTTTCTTCGGTTGGAATGGGATGTGATATTTGAGTTTGCTGAGACATACCTTTTAAATTAAAATTATATATCTTGTTATATTATCTCTTTATATTAGTTATTTGTAATAGTAATAGTTCTCTTTCTCGATTTTTTAATTTTAACCGGTTTTAAAACTGTATCGTCAATATCCGACAAAGAGATTGTATGATATTCCTCTGTTAATATTTCTTTGATTCTTTCGTATATGTTTTGAATTACATTTTCTTCACACATCCCTACGATTAAAATAGTACCCGTTCTAAAAATCATAAAGGACATAACAACTATATTATTATTCACACTATCGCGCTCTCTTTGTAATTCTTCATTTCTTTTATTTAATTCTTCATCAACTGGAACCCCTGCTACATTTTTCTTACGTTTTACTTTTTTTACATTCTGTTCTCCTCTTAGATGACTTTTGCAAGAATATTTTGGTTTATCTGTTGTATGACTATATAAAATAGAAGTATTCGTATAATCATAATAAAATTTACATTGAATCCCTGGATATGAACACGGATCGTATATACATTGTATGTTATACTTACATAAAAGTATTTTATAAAATACCTCTTGGTTGATAAAGAATCCACAATTAAAATTTGAATTTATTAAAACAGTGTCACTTTTGCGATCATAACCTAACGGTTTTTCTATGAATGGTTGAAATAAATCTTTGATAAAATTTAACAATTCATTGAAAATTTCATCATTTCTAACACCCGGAAGTTTCATTTTACCTGTATTGAAAATCTTTACGTGAAATTCGCGAAATATACCTTCAATTTTAAGTCGAATTATTAAAACAAAACAATTATAGAATGCAGACTTTTTCTTAGAACGATATGAAAGAATATCTTTTCTAGATAATCCCACACTTAATTTACGAATATCCTTAAATTTAATACGACCTAATTCGTTATTTATGTGAGTAATAATTTGCTGTTCGCTATACAATTCTTTTGATAATAACTCTTCTACCTGTCTAACTTCTTCCTCATCCGTAAATATATATTTCATCTGTTTTTTTATTACACCATTTTCCTGTGTATTATATGGAATGATTTTTATATTCCAGAACATTTGTTTCAAATCAATATCCGAATTTAAATATGCAATTTTGGACTTGGTGGATATATACAATTCACTCGCTTCGGGAATTTCATCTGTATTATCAGTTTTCGACGCATCCTTTTTATTCACTTCATTACTCGGTCGTTCAACACCGTCTGTCAAAAACTGTTCCCATTCCAATTCAAAATTATCATCATCCATATTGTTTTTATAAAATGTATTTTAACACTTATACTTGATATATTATTTATATCATTTTTATTTATTATGGTTTATTACTTTCATTAATAACGAAAAATAGTATTCATTATATGCTAATGAATACTGTTGCACAGATGCCAATATAATTTTTTCCATTAAAATGATATATTCACTCGTTATATGGATATGTTCACGACAATGTACCAAGATGAACAATAGATATTGTTTCCATATAGCGTTAAAATCTTTATCATATTGGATAGATATTTCCATAACCCTATTAGCACACCATTTTATTTGTTTATCCCTATTCCTTTCAAATAATTGCGTGAATTCTTTCATTTCATCAAATATACGATTCGAAATACTATCTTCTGATGATATTAACTGCATATAATTTAACATTGAACGAATATCCGATGCATACTTTTTTTGTATAGATATTAAATTTTCGTCGGTTAATCCTATATTTTCACTCATATTTACGTGTTGTAAAAAATGAAGAATATTTAATGGTGGTAAATTATTATATCTAAGTAACACAAATTCAGTTTTCAAACTTTCATCGATTTTATAAATATAATTACACATCAAACAATAACGAATATTCGGTTGATATTGTTGTATCAAACATTTTAATGCATATTGTGCCGGTTTTGTCATATAATCAACTTCATCTAAGATAATAAATTTTAATGCATTATAACTAAATAAATTACTTGAATTTATAAAAGTATATATTTGATGCCGTATTACATCAATACCACGATCATCTGATGAGTTTAAATGGATAATCGAATCATTCACAGGTTCATTGTGTATTTCTTTGTATTTTCGAATCAAATTAATAATTGTTGTTGTCTTACCAGTTCCTGGAGGCCCATAAAGTAACAAATTTGGGAAATGATTGGTTTTTATGATATTATCCATAATATTTTTTGTTTCATCATCCAATACAATTTCATATATATTTGTAGGCCTATATTTTTCTGAAAATGGAATACTCATATAGGTTTGTTATTTAACAAATAAAATTTATTTAAATAATCTATTTTTAATATTCCATACCAATGGAAGACAATGTTCCAGTTGTTAAAAAACAAAGAGTTAGTCGTGTTAAAGTAACAGCTTCTCCTATTGAAACACCCAATGATGATTCAATAAAGGATGACGACGAAAAGAAAATAATAAAACGACGCGGTAGAAAACCAAAGGGTGGTAAAATTGTACAATTAACACCTATCGTAAATCCGGTTGTCACAGATAAACCGAATATTTTAATTCAATTAAAATGCTCTAAGAACGATTTATTATCATTACAAGATAATAATATTGGAACATTTCAATTTCAAACAACTATTGCAACCGATTTTTTACAACTAGAACAACCATCCACACCCCATTATAATGATAATTATTTTATGATTCATTCAAATGAATCAGATAATATACCCCTTGAAAATAATGATGCATACCAATCTTTTACGTTTACAAAAAACCAAAATAAACCCTCCCATAATTGCAATACAAATACCAATTCATCTACAAACACATCTGGACCGCAATGTAGATGTGATTATAATTCACAAATGTCTAAAAAAATGTTATTGAAAAAATTAAACGACTTAAGTGTGAATCTTCATAAAAATAATGTGGATAAGAAATCTGCGTGTTTTTGGTGCACCTATAATTTTGACACACCGGTAATCTATATTCCCAAATATAGTATACTTGATCAATACTACGTTTATGGGTGCTTCTGTTCACCTGAATGTGCATTTGCATATCTTATGAATGAAAACATCGACACTGCCACAAAGTTCGAACGATATCAACTACTTAATTTCTTGTATAAATCGATGTATATGTATACAAATAATATTAAACCTGCACCAAATCCTTATTATATGTTGGATAAATATTACGGGAATCTAACAATACAAGAATATCGTTCCCTTTTTCAAACAGACCGGTTATTTTTAATTGTCGATAAACCGATGACCAAGATGATGCCCGAAATGGTAGAGGATAATGATGAATTTATTTTAAATAAAAAATTAATCCCATCAGGAAATTATCAGATTAAACGTGGTTCTACAAAAAGGGGTGAAAATAAACGTGATATAATCACTGAAAACTTTGGCTGTTAAACCTTATATATTTCCATTCATCCGCGCAATAACCACATCCATATTTTCATTCATTTTACCACGAATATGTTTATAAATTTCCTGATTTATGGATTTTTTAACCTTTTGTTTATTCTCTTTTTTACAATCTCCAGTCAAATAATCTTTGATTACACTCATATAATCACCTTCATATTTTATAAACAATTCAGTTGCCTGTTCTTCTGTGTAATTTGTTTGATTAACAATAATATTAATATATTGTTGTTTATCCATCTCACTTTCTTCAGACATTTACACCTTTTATTTTTTAAAAGGAATTTATATTATGTTTATTTCCGCATCATATATTAATATGATTAAAATCTGTCAACCAGCGATTATTTTCTTTTTAACTATGGTGCTATACGTATTAACTGTTTCACAGTCAAACGACATTCTTCTCGTTCGAATGACAACTATCGGTATTATTTCTTATTGTATCCAATACCTGTGTGACAATAATTTTACAATTATTTCTTGGTTATTAACTTTTATACCCATCATTTACATCATCTCCATATATATTATGATGATTCTTATTAATAAATATTAAAGTTAGGAGATTAGGTTATACAATGAAATCTTTTTTGGGAAAAATATTTTTCAAATGTTTTAATTATTATAATTATGTAAGTAAACTCATTTTTTCGTTGTGTTTTTATCCATATTATTATCGTATTTCTAAATACGGGAAAATTATAAAATACAAATATATATCCAGATTGTATACAGACACATTAACAACAGATGATTTTTTTATCACATATGAATGCGATAAAAATTTGAAATTATTCAATCGTATTATTTTCTCAGATATAGTAAAAATTACACAAAACTCTCTATTAAATATCTCAACAACTCCATATAAATCTCTCAATTATATTAGTTTTGCAGATATATTGAGAATTACATCAGACTCACCAACATCACATAATCATCGAGATGGTGTAGCTGTAAATTATACAAAGTATATTTTTACAAACATAATATTAAACATTTTTAATAAAGAGCATACAATTTATCTTAGAACAGACAATTACAACTTTTATTTTGTAGGTAATATCATCAATTATTCATTTATACAATATTATATTTTAAATATACTACAATCAAACATATTTTCCATTTTTAATAAAGAAATGTATGATATAATGTATATTAAGGGATTGGTAAAAAATTATGCTAATAAAGGTATGAAAGTTCCATATAGCTTAACTATTATTGACCATAAATTCAATATGATTACATTAAACCAAGATGACAGTATTGTATTAAATCAATCAGATTATGATTTATCCACATAATTGTACCAAGTATAATACATTTGGAAAATAGAATTGTTGTCAATAAATCAACATTGTATTTATAAAAACGAAATTACACAGATAAACATTATATTATAAAAATCACTTAAAATACTTAAAATATTATTTTTAAGTTTCGATAAATGAGTACCGTCACTACTAATAATGTAGTTTCAACGAATAATCATCTGAAAATATATAATACAGATATTGGTGAACAATTTTCACCAAATGTTCTTAGTAAAAGATGGGTTTTATGGTCACATCTTCCACAAAATACTGATTGGACTATTTCAGGATATAACCAAATTGCTACTATTTCTTCATTAGAGGAAATAGTAGCATTATTTAACGTAATACCTGATACTTTACTTACTTCTTGTATGTTATTTATTATGAAAGAGGATATTCTTCCTATATGGGAAGATGCTAAAAATTGTAGGGGTGGATGTTTTAAATATCGTATTATAAATAAACACGTTCCACAAACCTGGAAACATATGGCATATAGTTTGTTAGGTGAAACAATGAGTTCTAATAAAAAATTTTTAAACAATGTTACTGGAATCGCAATTTCACCTAAGAAAAAGTTTTGTATTTTAAAGGTATGGACTTCGAATTGTGATTATCAAAATTCTGATATAATAGACACTGAAAATGTTATTTTACAATCAAATCGTGCTTTATTTGAAGCACATAATTCAAAAAACGAATAATTATTTTTAATAAAAAAATGAATTGATTTATATTTATTTTTAATAAATATAAATTAACAAAATGGTGAAAATTTCACAATCTCATTATTTCGAATATATTTCCGATATGAGTAATATGCTTCCTTACATACCTTCTTGTAAGGTAATAGAATATTATTCTGATATGATTCAATTTCAAATTACTCATTCCTATATTTTAGAAGAATTGACTTCAGTCGATTACCTCATTGATTTAATGATTCGACTTAATAAAATCATAATTTATGTAGAATATCGTTTAAATATACAAGAAACACCCATTTGTATTTACAACTCAATGTCATATACGGAAATCATCAATGAATTTATACCATATGTATACTTTGACGAAAGTCATATTCAAGAATATACAATAATTCGTTCCAAATTGTTAATCATATTACAATTAATAAACAATGCTATATATAGATTAAATACACCCGTTGAAAATTTAACAACACAAATATACATTTCTGCATAATATTTACTTTACAATATTTCGAGTAATTTGTCAATTGCTTCTATACTCAAAGATTCGGGGAATAATACTTCGAAATTTATAATTAAATTTCCAGTGAATTCACCTCGTGACATACCCATATTAGGAAGCGTTTTTTTATAGTTTGGGTGTATAATATTCCCTTTTGTATTATTAATATTATACGTATTACCACTAATATGTAGTAAAACAAAATTGAAACCAGTTAATGATTCTTTTAGGGTTATTTTTCTTGTCAATTTTAAATCTAAACCATCACGTATATATTCAGTCGTATTTTGTATTTCGATTACTATTTTAACATCACCTTTTACATTATTTATAACATTTCCTTTACCTTGGAGAAGAATAATTTCATCATTATCGACACCTTTATCAAGTGTTATATATACAGTTTCTTTTTCATTCACTTGTATATTATTTTCAAGTACCACACGATCAATTTCAATATGACAAGAACCACCTCTATAAGCTAATTCCAATGGTATTGACAATTTTTTTATAATACAACCAGGTTTTGAGTGAAATGTTTGAAAGTGAATAGGACCTTTACCCATTTCTCCAAAGTTTGGTCTTATTCCACCCATAACACCATTCATAAATAATTGAGCTATTATATCTTCAGGGTTTATATTCATATTCATATTCACACCGTGTGTATTATGAAATATATTACCCATACCCCCATTCATACCATTCATACCATTCATACCATTCATACCAGGGTTTCTTTTTAGTTGGAGATTAAAATCATAATCCGATTTTAATTTTTTATCACTCAACGTATTATAGGCTTCATTAATCAACTTAAATTTCTTCGTTTTCGTCTCATCATTGTTTGTTTTATCAGGATGATTTAACAAACTTAATTTACGATATGCTTTTTTTATTTCTTCCAAACTTGAATTTTCAGAAACTTCTAGAATATCATAAAATGTTTGTTCCGACATTATATTTTACAAAAACCTTAAAAAAATATAAATTAAACAAATGAGATAAATCAATATAATACAATGAGTATACTTTTGGATAAATATAGACCTATTTTTTTCTATGAATTTGAAAAGGCCGATTCATCTACCTTTGCATTCGTAAAGAAACTTATGAAAATGGATAAATTGAATATTATTATTGTGGGTAAGGAATGTTCTGGAAAAACTACTTTTATTAACAGTATTGTTAAAGAATATTATAATGACCAACCTCAGAGCGAAAATAGTCGCGTTTTAAAAATAAATGTACTTAAGGAACAAGGAATAAATTATTATAAAACAGATGTGAAGACGTTTTGTCAAACAAATTTACAGATAGGTAATCGTAAAAAAAAGATAATTATCTTAGATGATTTCTGTAGCATCTCTGAAGAGGGTCAGATATATTTTAAATTTCTTATGGAAAAATACGTAAATGTTCATTTTATTGCTTCCACCACCCATTTACATAAAATATCAAAACCTGTATTATCATACTTTATTCCAATAAACATACCTTTGTTAAACGATGATAATATAAAAAGTATCATCACAAATATTTGCAATAAAGAAAATATTATTTTATGTCCAGACAATCGAGATACAATTATACACTTTCTTATTACTACTACAAATTCAAATATCAAAATGATCATTAATATCATCGAAAAAATGATATTGTCAAATTATGAAATAATCACTTTAGAAAATACACAGTTACTCTCAAACAACATAAGTTATGTATCATTAGACCAATATACCCATCACATTCTTAATAAAGAATTGGATTGTGCTATAGATATTATATTAAAATTATATGAACTCGGGTTCTCCGTTGTAGATATTTTATATGAATATTTTCAATTCATAAAAAACAATCCATTTCTATCCAATTATCTATCTGATAAACAAAAACATATTATTATCACTATCATTACCAAATATATATCCATTTTTTATGAGACTACCGAAACAAATATTGAACTAACATTTTTTACAAATGAAATTATTAATGGGTTGGGAAAATGCGATTAGGCATCAACCCATATATTGTTTCTCCTAATTCTCCTATACCATCCAACTCCCATAAACGAATATACTTATTGATAATATTCATTTTCTCTTTTTCATTTGAATTATGCGAATCCTTTATTATATTGAGTGTTTTGTTGGAAGCATCCGTACAAGATAATAACATATACTTACTCAATATACTCGTTCCTTCGCATACTTGTCGCATACTCATCCTAGGAAAATAACCATAATTTATTCTAGACAATAATTCATCCATATCTACATACACACCATAACTATTTGTATGTAAATCTATATATTCACTAGACATTAACGTATCAATTGTTATTGCACTTCCTTCAATTGTTTTTGCTCCAATATATCCACTATCAAACATATATACAATTTTCTGATGAACTTTATCCATCAAATAGTCATTTATTTTTCCTAAAAATTTACTCTGGTCTGTATAATCTACACTTATTTGATACTCTAAGAAACGTATCATTTTCATCATATCATCGCTATTTTTTTTACAACCTAAGAACTTTATATTCGCCTTAAAGGTATTTCCATTCTCCGACATATCTTTATTCACACTTTCAATCGTAAATATATCCATTTTATTTGTACCAATATCCCAAATGTAATACAGATCTTTCATACACAAAAAGGATATTGGCATATTTATGCCTCCATATTTATATAACAATTGACATATTGCCAATTGTCTCATATACGACCTTACTGGGTCAGACACCCTTGATAAATCAACTTTCCAAGCTGGTAATAATCTACTAAAACTCGTATCATCTATAACACATATATGAAATGTATCATTACACATCATTATCATACTCTTTAAAGTAATATATAAATAGGGTTGGTTTAGATTAAACGACGTTCTAGAACCAAACGATTGCCAATCACGCGAGTTATATTCGTATGGAATATGTAACCATAATATAGGTTTTACTTCCTTTAACAATTTTTCAGCACTATCCTTGTAATAATATTTGTTTATAAAATCCATATCATCATCCATTTTATCATTACTTGGTTTATAACGTGTTTTATTCAGTTTTTCTACATATTTCATATATAATATTACTATCATTGTTATTGCTAATCCTAAATATAAATAATAAAATGTATCCGTTTTCATTATTAATATATTACACTAACAAAAAATATACAGATAGGTCTTGTTTATGGTTTATCTGTATATTTTTTGTATTTTTTTCATACACCTTACCCACTTTTGTATTAATTTATTTCCTATCCATGTAATAAATTAAACTTACTCCAAAAGATATTATTTCGTTTTACAGATTCTTCAGTTTCTTTTGCCAATCGATAAGCAATTTGTGAACCTTCATCATTACTTATTCTTGTTTTTTCTTCCAAATATTTAAAATCATAATGATTATCAAATGCATCTTTCACCAATGCATCACTATTTTTTTTGTACTCATCGACATTTTTAATATGGTCTGATTCAGAATAATCCTTTTCGCTTACTGGAATTACAGGAATATTATGTGCAACATATAAATCCTGATATGGGAGTGGTGAAAATAAATCAGAACTATACCCATCTTGTTTATTTTTATTTTCATCATTTAAATGATAATATCCACTCGATGATACAGGTAATTCCATAACACCATCATATACAATTAAATCTCTTGCTTTTTTCTTATGAACTTCTATATCAGTAACGTGTGACATATTTTTACCATTCTCCTCACTATCGACAGTTCTAAACCATTCATCATACCCATCTTTTTTATCATTAATCAACACACTTTTTTCAAATTCATCATTAAACCATTTATTAAACTCTCGAACATCCTTCACATTTTTTGTTTTACTATCCACAAATTGCTTTTTTTTATCATTATTATCATCCAATAACATATCTAATTCGTCATCTTTTTTCCATAATCCACTCTCATTTTTAAGAATAGATTTATTCTTAAATTCCCAAATACTATATAACATTTTATACGCTTTCGAATAAAAAAGAAAATACTCACTTGGTAAACCAGATTTATCTGGATGAATACGCAATACTATTTTTTTAGCGTTTTTTAATTCATATTCATTAAAATCTTCAGACATTTCGAAAAGTTTAAGTAAATCATCAAGAGAATAATTTTCAATTTCTAAATCATTCATTACCTATAGTTATAATAAAGTAAAATTTTCTTTTTGAGATTGTTTAAACGTATTCATATATTTAGATGCTGCATTACCACATTTTCTAAAAAAGCTGTCTAAATCAGGTGGGGAAGCACCTGAAACACTTAAATCAGGTATATATGTCTTGTTTAAACTCGTATAACACAATAAAGTTGGGATTCCATAAATCATTTTCTTACTTTTTAAAAAGCTATATATATCAGAATTTTCATCAACATCCAAATCAACACAAGTTACACAAGATGGAGAACTTGCGAAAAAATAATCAACCAATGGCTTTATTTTTTGACACGGTTTACACCAAGTCGCACTGAATCTAATCACTATTAACGCCTGGTTTTGTGCTAAAAACTGTGTAAACTGATTTCTATCCGAAAATCCAGTTATAATCGTTTTTGATGCAAGTGTATCTTCGTTTTCTTCATTTGTTACTTTTTCTTCCATAACTAAATTGTTATTATTTATTTGTGTAATCATATTAATTATACAAATAATATTTTTTATTTTTTAACTTATATAATTGTAATAATGAGTTCAACAACCAATACAACTAATACACTAAGTACATTAGTATCCAATACAGGATGTTTATTCAGTTATATTATCGCAATAGGTTCTATATGCTTAGGTAATGTTCAAGCCGGTATTATATTTTTATTCTGTTTGGTACTTTTAACCATTATTGGATTTTATATCATTGATAGTACAAAGAATATGATTAAACCCATAAACAATATATTATTTGATTCAGAAATTGGAATTAATATTTCCATTATCAGTTTCACATTATTATATATAGCCTCTTCGAGGATGTATAATAATGAAAATAGTTCGCAATATTTGGGTGTAGTTATAACTTCTAGTATAATCTTATTATTGTATGCAATTGCAATTAGATATGTAAAACATCTACCTTATATAGGTATTTACTCCTTCATTTTTATCATATCTTCCATACTCGGAATGATTACAAGTATAGTTATATGTGGACTAAATCCACAATTTATACTAATCGGAAATAAAACTACAGATTCCTCAAACAGTCAATGTTCGACTACACCAAACAGTACTTTCAAATGTTCATTCATATCAAATGAAGATGGTACTGAAATAAACTTGGATGATGTATTAAATAGTTAATCTGTTCTTTTTTTTACTATAACCTCCTTCTCTACACTTTCTCTATTATCGAAGATAAATTTTACCAATTCAGGAACCTCTACGCCTGTATTTTCTAAATACTGCTGCAACAATACATCCAATATTTTCTTATTTACTGGCTTCTTACTACTACTTTTTTTATAAAGTATACTTTCATCATTGTTTAAATTTATCTGGTCTATCTGTGATTTTTTCATATATTCCAATAATTCACCACTAAGTTTTTTTTTGTTATTATTCAACTCTCTAATTTTTTTTTGATAGAATGAAATCTCACTATCCATTGACACCCATTCTTTTACCAATTCAGATAATTCAGGAGATTCTGGTGTTTTTGTTGATTCCATATTTTACACACTTGTATTATCAGATAATACAATTCTTTTTATGTCTTTTACATAATCCTTCATTTCCAATATACGATATATCACATTTTTGACCTTTGCGATTACCTTTTTGTAAAATAAAGGTGCATCTATTTTTTTCTTTTGAACCTTTATTCATACCGTGTTTTTTACAAAGTGGATATTTATATCCAGAATAACACGGTATATTACATTCATCTTTTGAACATTTAATTATTTTGTAAAATGGTAAATACTTATCGACAATCTGATATTGCACATCATCTGTATTCACTCCATATATTTTTATTTTATATTCTTCTGGTATATATGGTAATATCATAAATTGACTTTGTCGACAATACGGACATTGTAGTATCCCTACATTTGAAATACAATTACTACATTTGCTATTATGCGACATATACAAACGCGTATACACGTCTTTCAAGAGTGGGTTGTAATTAAACTTATGATTACACTGCAATGTAATATGATTTTTTGTCAATTCATCATTCGTTATTAAACAAATATCGATATTCTTATTACATTCTTTATCTCCATCATTCTCTCCATTTTCCTCATATACCATTTTATAAAAATCCAAATTACCTTCAATCGAATACATAATTAATGATTACATAGATTTTTATAATGTTTTTATAGATAAATATTCAAATGACAAGTACTTGGGGGCCACAAGTTTGGTGTTTTTTACATACTTTAGTTTCAAAAATAAACAGTGATAGTTTTTATTTAATAGGCAATCAGTCATTAACATATATAACAAAAATATGTTCAATGCTTCCTTGTCCTGATTGCAGTAACCATGCACGTATGTTTTTCTCACGCATCAACCCCTCATTTATAAACACCCGACAAAAGTTAATCGATTTAATATATTTATTTCATAATGATGTGAATAAACGAACAAAGAAAACTTTACAATTTCCTTATTCTTCACTCGATATTTATGAAAATAATAATTTATATAAATGCTATAACGATTTCGTTAAAGTTTATAAAATAAACACATCATCAAAACTTAATGCAGACACTTTCCAAAAGGAAATGTTACTTAAAAATCTTCATAAATGGCTCATAACTAACCATTCACACTTTCTTCCACCTTCCTCACCATCTCCTTCCACCTCTACTTCTACTAATCCTTCCACCTCTACTTCTA
>Ga0214923_10002712_pt1 | contig 23092 bp, 18 predicted proteins | sample LL1510_MetaG_FD_177993 | JGI IMG/M metagenome (GOLD analysis project Ga0214923, IMG submission 177993) | Freshwater microbial communities from Lake Lanier, Atlanta, Georgia, United States - LL-1510 | ecosystem: Environmental > Aquatic > Freshwater > Lake | place: USA: Georgia | collected...
AAAATATTCCCTTCCGAATCACTACCCACACCCTCTCCAAAAAGGCTTACTCTTGTTATTTGAATGGTTTTTTCCAATTAAATCACCTTCACTTAAAAAAATTAATGACTTGTCGAGCTATTATTTCTGGTGAGGGAACTTTGATTCGATTTTCTTCTGGAATGGAAAGCAGAAACTTTGCACCCCAAGACTCAAGCGATTTCTGATACTCGGAAAATTTCGGATGTTCTCTCAAAGACAAATTCATTGTCGGAACAAATAAAAGGTTCCCCTTTTTTCCTATCTGGCTAGCTATCAACAAGCTCACCACATTGTCACAAAGCCCAAGAGCAGCTTTCGAAATCGTATTAAGCGTGGCTGGCACCACAATCACTAAATCAAATCCTTCCAAATGCTCAACTTTTGCTCCTGCATCAGTCACAACCGGATTTCCTGTAGCCCACTCTACGGGCAGCTCCGTAATGAATTTGAGGACGTCAGGCGTATAAAAAGCAGTTACTCTCGCTCCATGGCGCCTCAATTCCCTAATAATCTTAATACTTTCTACACTTGCTATCCCTCCGCAAATGGCGATTGCTATCTCTTGGCCCTTAAGCGACAGAGATTTTTTTTCCACTCCTCTATCTGTCATAGTTGAGCGAGAAGAAGGATTTATTTTATTGTTCTTTTTCATCTTTCCTAAACTCTCAGCCCACCTTTAAAGGATATAAAAATAAATCTCAATCCCTTTTTACAAATTGCTGAGCTCGAAATAAATCCGACAGTCCTTAAAGCTTTACTATTGTGACCGTCCCGGGGTTGTGCTAATACAGTCCACTCGCTCGGTTTTCAGTAGATGTAGATATAAGAAGGAGTATTTATGGGAGAAATCGTCCTTTACGCGAAAAAAAGTTGCACGCAATGTAAAAAAGCTATCGCATTTTTAAATAAAAAAGGCGTTCCATACCAAGTGAAAGATATCGTGCATGAGCCACCTCCACGGTCTCTCCTGGAAAAAGTCATCAAAGCAGAAAATATTTATGCGAGCCTAAATCAGCGAAGCACTACCTACAAAGATAATCAATTAGGAAAAAGAAGAACAACTAAGAACGAAGCTATCCGTTTAATGTTGAAAGATCCCAATTTGATTAAGCGTCCCCTCATCATCCGGGACAACAAAGCTTACCAAGGCTTCGATGAAAAAAGCCTATTGGATTTTGTAACCGTTCAAGCTGCTTTGGCAAACTCTGCGATAACCGCAGTAGTCGTTCCAGAGAGCACGGAATCGGTTTAATCAAGTCTTACGTTTTAGCACATAGCTAAGGGAGCCTTCTTATAGGCTCCCTTTTTTTATTGCTTAACTGTAAATTTTTCAGACACAGTTATTCTTTCGTCTACAGGTGTCACTTCTAAGTCCTTTATTTTACAGTATTCGTTCTGAGTACAAAGCCTGCGAATTGGGTATCACCATTGCACTCGTTATAACAAAAGGGATTCGGGGGGATCACTGTATGGAATCACAAAAAAAGGTCTCATTAGCCCAAATTGATTGTTTTCACTGGGAAGAACTAGACTCTACCACTTACAAGCTCACCTACTACGATGAGCAAGGTAAACTCCACGAGCGAACGATACCTAAAACCGATTTACAAAGAGCGCTTAATATTTTTGATGGGAAAACTCACCTTATCAAACGTTCTAGTGGTGCTTATAGCCCCGCAACCCCAACACAGTTACTGATTTACCATCACCACAATTCCACTCAATCTTCTCCACTTTCTCAACAGGCCATTAAGATTACGGCTAAATTTATCGATTTAGAAAGAGATAATAATGGGTTAATTTGTAGTAACAAGCTCATCGTCTACTTCAAAAATGTTCAGCCCACGGCAGTTAGAGTGATGGAAGAACGCACGGACCCTTTTAAACATCAATATTGGCTTGATTTAGGTCCTGAAATAATTCCTGTTACAGTTTTTGATTTCTTTCGAGATGATAAAGAGCTTATTAGAGCTCTGTTTGTGAAGTCAGATGAACTCAAAGAGATCTCGAAGAAATCCCGAGGACTCAAACAGCAGATCACAGTCTATTCGGCTCCCGAAGCCATTCTCCGAGTTTCCTTACCGGAAGAATCTCAAGAGGTCATAGAGCAACATACGCAGAGTCGATCCATAGCTAGACCTAGTATAAAAGTGGAGATTCCTCAGTTACTGCAGTTTGGACGACCTCTTTTGATACCCACTGGGTCGCCCATGGAAGTCTTAACCCATTATTTAAGAGTCTGTCATGATCCACACTCTATCAAGATCAAGCAGTCATTTCTCTCTGTGCTGGAAAAGCCCCAAACGGAGTCTCAAAGTCATTTGTTGCCGTTTGGAGTTTTTGAGAGCCCGTGAATTGGATTTTAAGTTTGGCGACGTAAAACAATGAAATTTCTATGGTTTAGAGGGGGAATTTAGACTATATATCTCCCCCTATGATTACCTGTGAAAATTTATCTTTAAGTTTTGGCGGAAGAAAACTATTTGAAGATGTTTCTCTTAAGTTCGTGCCAGGAAACTGCTACGGTGTGATTGGCGCAAATGGCGCTGGAAAATCAACTTTCCTTAAAGTTCTTTCAGGTATCATTGCCCCAACCCATGGAACTGTCTCCATCACTCCTCGTGAACGTATCGCAACATTAAAACAGGACCACTTCATGTTCGATGACGAAGAGGTATTACGAACGGTTCTGATGGGGCACTCGGAACTCATGGCAGTCATTAAAGAGAGAGAAGCTATCTATGCCAAAGAGGAGTTTACTGAAGCAGATGGAGATAGAGCCTCCGATCTTGAAACTCAATTTACCGATTTGGAGGGCTGGGAGGCCGAATCAAATGCCGCTATTTTGCTTTCAGGTTTAGGCATTTCTACTGACCTACATAATAAGAAGATGCGAGAGTTAGTAGACGGGGATAAGGTTAAAGTGCTCCTTGCCCAAGCTCTTTTTGGAAAACCTGACGTTCTTCTTCTCGATGAACCCACCAATCACTTAGATATTGACGCCATTGAGTGGCTTGAAGACTTCATTATGGCCTTTGAAAAGACCGTCATCGTAGTATCCCATGATCGACATTTTCTTAACACGGTCTGCACCCACATGGCTGATATCGACTTCGGTAGAATCACTCTGTTCACGGGTAATTACGACTTCTGGTATGAATCAAGCCAGTTAGCGCAACGAATGATCGAGGAGAAGCATAAGAAACTGGAAGAAAAGGCCCAGGATTTAAAAGCTTTTATTGCGCGATTCAGCGCTAATAAATCAAAGTCACGGCAAGCGACCTCTCGACGCAAGCTTCTGGACAAGCTCACACTGGACGATATACGTCCCTCATCAAGAAAGTATCCCTTCTTCGGATTTAAACCCAACAGAGAGCCTGGGGATCAAATTTTAAAATGCAACAATCTATCCAAGAGCGTTGAGGGTTCCCTTTTATTTAAAAATGGGAACCTAACTGTCGACAAAGGAAATCGTATTTGCTTTGTCGGAGATAATGAAATTGCAATATCTGCGTTTTATAAATTAATCGCAGGGGAGCTAACACCTGACTCTGGAGATCACAGCTGGGGAATCACGACCTCTCAGGCTTATTTCCCCAAAGACAATGCGGAGTACTTTGCTGACAAAAACCTTTCCCTGATAGATTGGATGAGGCAGTACTCTGAGGAAAAAGCTGAAACATTTATTCGTGGATTTTTAGGCCGTTTTCTTTTCTCTGGTGACGATGCCACAAAAAAAGTAGGGGTTCTTTCCGGCGGGGAAAAAGTTCGCTGTATTTTTGGGAAGATTGTTTTAACCGGAGCTAACATTCTAATTCTCGATGGGCCCACTAACCATTTAGACCTAGAGTCTATTACTGCTCTAAATAATGCGCTCATTCGGTTTCCAGGCGTTATTTTGTTTTCCTCCCACGATCACGAATTCAATCAAAGCTTAGCCAATCGAGTGGTTGAGATCACTGAGAATGGATTTATTGATTATAGAATGACTTATGATGAATTCCTTGCTGAAAAGAAAAAAAGGAACAAAACTAAATAGTGCAATCAGGCGCAAGCAAGCCGCCCAATTCAAGTCGTAACTCTTTGCCTCGCCACTTAACGGTATTGCCCAGCGCTATATTGATCCACAGTGGAAATGCTAACAGCTCTCTAAACAGCCAAATGACGAAAACCTCTAAGTTTATTTTACTTCCTGACCTAATAAGAGTTGGGATTTCAAAAATAAACCAAACGGTCATCTGACCCGCAATGAAATAAAATGGACTCACTGAAAATAAGGATCTGAAAAGTACACACCCTATCAGAGAGGAAACCACAGAGAGTAGAAACGGCTCTACCATAAAAGCAATAAAGGCTTGAGACTTTCTGATTCGCCCCCATCGGATGTGTCGTGACCAGAATTCTTTGAATTTCAGTTGACCAATGATCTGAGGAACTGGGTCTTCGGCCAAGATGACTTTTAATCCCAATCGTTTCACTGCTTCACCTGCCATGTAATCCTCAGCTAAATAGCGCGCCAGAATATTTATCCCACCAAAACGCTGAGCCACCGACTTTCGAAAAAGCATGCTTTTACCGACCACACAAGGTTTTCCGACAAAAAATAAAAGCTTCATCCACCTCGCATAAAAACTATTTAAAAAAACAGCTTCGAGTTTTCCACCAAGCCCTTTAGCTTCTGTCCCGGAAACGGTGGCTGTGACCATTCCCACTTCCTTATTTCTTGTGTAGCGACTCAATTTTTTCAGATAATCTTTTTCAACACGAACATTACTGTCACTGATAAGAACAAGATCATTTTTTGCTCGTTCATACGCTTTAACCATATTGTTCACCTTAGGATTAGGTCCTAAATGAGTGGGGTCTACAACCAGAGAAGCTGCTACATGGGGGTTTGTTTCAATTAATCTCTTTGCAGTTAAGTAGGCTGGATCTTCAAAAGTTGCGACCGAAAATAGAATTTCATAGGACGGGTAATCAAGTTGCAGAAATGTTTTCAGATTTTCCTCAAGACCAGAATCATACCCTTTTAAAGGCTTTAGAATAGATATAGGTTCCCAGAAAAGATCCTTGGAATTTTTGATTCTGGACCTATTGGGCCAAAGACTGACTAAAGTTCCCAGTAGATGAACGATAACTCCCATTATCCACAAGAGACCGATAGCCACTATGAATGTAAGGGTGAATAGTTTCATGGGTATTGTCGCGATAGAATCTAAATTGAAGCTCCTGTTTTCTAATAGCTTCTAAAACAGCTTGCGGGTTACGCTCACAATCGAGGACTGTTTTCCAGGATGTCATTTGTCTAGCAATGTGCAGGTCGCTGCTTGCAATCTTTGGGAGGGAACTGTTTAGCACCTGAGGAAACAAGCGATCTCCACTCGCGACTTCCCAGGCATCAAACGCTAAAGCTAACTCGGCCCTCCGGTTCCACAGGTGAAAAGTTTGTTTTTCTAATTTGCCCGAATCGACAGGATGAGCTGCAATCGAGAGGGCACCCTCATTTCTAATCATTTTTGCTATATCAGCGACATCTCCATCTGCGCTCATAAACTTATCGATTCCCAATGCAATAATGTGAGCTGACCTATGATTCGAGATTGAGTTTTTAGAAAGTTCAACTCCGGGAATAACCACCATTCGGTACAGTCTCCAGGCCCTCTCAGCCTCACTTCTCAAAATCTCCATATAGAGGGGAAAAGTCGCTTTGGTAAGACACAACCCTAAATGCCCTGCAGCTTTACCTATCACTGTGTGGGTCTCACCTACATGGTCGGTGATGCCTATGACGCCGAATCCCCTCTTCCCGTAAAGGTCAACCACTTCGGGTATCGATAGTTTCCCATCACTAAAAGTAGAGTGAACATGGAAATCGGCGAGCATCATGCTCAAATCGTATCGTATAATTATTTGGATTCGGTTAGGAGGCTATGAGCATTTCAAAAGGATTGTGGAAAGGTGGTTCACGGAGGCTCAAGTGAGGGGTAACCAATCCTTGATCTGGGAAATTACCCATTCCGGGTCTTCAAGTGGCAAGTCATGGTTGGCTGTAGGATGGACTTTTAATTTCCAGTTCCATCGATGACTGATGGCCTCAGAGCATGAGGAGTCTACCAAACGATCGCCTCGACTACTTAAAAGTAAAATGGGTGTTTTTACTTTTTTTACGTGGGGGCGAAATTTTGAGGCAGCTACAATCTGTCTCAGAAAATTCAATTTTGAGGATGGATGCCTCTCATAAGCTGAGACACGATTGACTAATTGAGATTCTTCGATGGGGTGTTGGGATGCCGTCAGCTCTAAAACTTTTTTCTCTCTCCTCTTAACATCCTGGGTAAATACTATACTTAAAAGCGGAGCCCACGCTTTTGGCTTTAGTCTTTTGTAAAATGGATTAACACCTGCAAGACTAATATTAATAAAAACTCCCCCTCTAAGATCCTCTGAAAAATTCTGCAACCACTCTAGAGCAACCATTCCCCCAAGTGAAATCGCCAAAACATAACTATCGGGTCGTTTCCCAGTGATTTGCGAAATTTTTTCAAGATGGGCTTGGGCTTGTTGCCTCAGAAATTCGGCAGTCTCGGCAACTGACAGTGGAGCTCTATCTCTCCAATGGACCCCACTCCCAGGCAAATCCAAAGTGATCACTTTCACATTTGTAAAAGCTTGCTCAAAAACCTTTGGAAAATTTTCCCAATGAGCGGCTTCTCTCATTAACCCCCGAATAAAAAACCAATAAGTTGTTTGGCTATTCGTCATACCAGAGATCGAGAGCTTTTTTTCTCAACAAAATCTTCTCGTTGGCGGGTAATCCTGCCCAAGATGAGGGGGACTGAACAGCTCGGTGAAGAAAATCAAAAAGATGAATGTGTCGGCGCAAAGTTCGTTGAAGACGATGTTGAGCAATAGGATTAAAAACTCCAAGTATTGAGAAGGCCTGCCTTAAATTCTTTTTTACCCAGAGCCAAGATCCCATCTCTAAGCAAAAGGGAAGAAACAGGCGATTCCCTTCTAGAGATAAATGCTCATCATAGAGGTGATCCCATAGGTCTCCGTGTGTAATATATTGGTTAGATTGGGGCTCAATTTTATAAATATGGTTAGGGTAAGTTTGGTCAAACATGCTTTTAAGCGAAAAGACCTCTGATAAATGTTTAAAAGGGTTTCTCGTTTTAGCATATGGGAACCAGAATCTATCACGAGCACCATAACCTGAGTGCACATCGACACTTATGGCGACTTGAGCTGAGAAAACCTCTTCTTTCACAAACTGACATAGGACTTGAGCCTCATGCTCCATTGGGCTATTTGATGGACCCTGATACCAAGGTAATCGCGAAGAGATTCGATGCCCTCCATAAAGTGAAAGTCTCGAGATATTCTCAGCCGTCACAGGGGCGTTTCTCATCAGGTCCACCCCGTTTCCATTCGATCTACGTTTCAAAAACATTCCAACGGGATTGATCACGGGAAGCAAAACAAACCGACTACGTTGCAAAATATCCTGGGTATTCTTATCCCATTTAAGAAGGTTTAAAAAAGTTCTCAAATAGGCAAGGCTTACTCGACTTCCTATACGCTCTAAACCGTGAACCCCTGAGAAAAGGCCAAAAGTAGGAACTGATTTATCCTCTGTGCCAAAAACCAAACCTATCAATGGAAAAACTCGGTTGGAGTGTTCAACTTCACCCAGAAGTCTAACTTTACCAAGACTTCCCATTAGGTCGATGAGATGGAAAAGCTCATCTAACTCCGGCAGAAGTCCCAAATAACGTCTCACATCAAATTCATCAGTTATAGATTTGACTAATTTCACGGTTTTTTCGGAGGTAAAAGGTTAACAAAGGGGAAGAACTACAATACGTCTTAAGTATAACTTTTAATCAGATTTTTGTCAGTAAATGGGATAGAAGAATTTTCAATCAGCTCGATATCTTCTCTCGTAAAGCTGCGTCAAAGAGTCCATATCCAAAACTGTAAAAAAATCAACGCACTTAAAATCTCTGTCTAAGGCTGGAACAGGAGCTACTTTAGCTCCTGCTTTCAAATAAGATAACAAAAGTGGAGGAATCATATCCTCTACAGATTGAGAGAGAGCTCGATCCTCGTTCGCCGCAGCTAGTCGAGCCATTTCAAACAGAGGTAAAGGCTCAGCACAAATTGAGGGGTTTAAGAGTTGCCCCTCATTACGAAATCGATCCACAACTAGAGAGACTTCCCTAGGATCCATCGTTTTCACACTGGAACAACCAAAAAGATATTTAGCTTTCACTTCATTCATGTACTTCACAAGTCCTCGCCACAAAAGGTTCATTACGACCCCTTTGCGAAAATCTCTGTGAATACAAGCGCGACTCATCTCAAGTTTAACCCCAGGAAGCTCGAAAAATCCCTTAATAGTAAATTCGCTTTGAGAATAAAAAACATTAGAAAACTCCGAACAGATGAGCCGGTAGGTTCCTACAATTTTATTGGACTCTTTATCGATGATCACTAAATGGTCTGCCACGGGATCCAAGGACTCTACATCCAAGCCAAACGGAAACTTTTTCTTTCGATATTCTTTATGAAAAACCTGATACCGAAGCTTCATGACCTCTTTAAGCTCAGCGCGACTCTCAATCGTTTTCACGATGTAAGAGCCTTTTTCGAAGTAAACAGCCACTTTTCGATAGAAGAGCTTTTCAACTCGGCCCGCATGCAAATGACTGCCGTATTGAAACAATATCTCTTTTAAAGGCTCAATATTGCGTAACTGGTGGAGCAACTTTTGCCTCCTAGGCAGCAGTGGAAATCCTCAAACTTTACCTTAAAATTGTTAAGGAATTGTTAAAGGACCATCAAAAACCGGTCAGGGTCTATCAAGAAAGCTAAAAAAGTCCAAGCAAATACCCGTAAGTGACTAATATTACTTATTTTTATTACTTTGTAAAACACTTAAATTTAAATTGGACTTTTTCATGAGTTGGGGTAATACGACAAGCCATGTGGGTCGTGGGTCAAAGAGTAGTTGCGGAATTTGAACCTGAATTGGGTTTAGGAACTGTAGTAGAGGTTGTCGGAGCTCGTCTTATTGAAGTCACTTTTCCAGCGGCCCACGTTAAGCGGCGTTACTCACAACAAGTGGCCCCTCTTCGAAGATTGGTTCTTAATCCGGGTCAAAAAGTAAAATCCAAAAAAGGGCAACAACTCGTAATTTCAGAAGTCCAAGAGCAGGATGGGCTTTTCCGATATATTTCAGAAGATGGAATCAAGGTTTGGGAGCACGAACTCGATCATTTAGTCGAGGACACTACCCCACTCTCCCGCTTTCTTGCCGGAGACTGGAGCCACGCTAAAAATGCAGATTTACGTCAGCAAGCCTGGGAACTCAGAGGGAAAAGCCTACACCCAGACACACGAGGGTTAATCGGATCTCGAGTCTCTTTACTTCCTCACCAGCTGGGAATTGCCTCTGAATTGGCAAGGCGAGAATTTCCAAGAGTATTGCTGTGCGATGAGGTGGGACTCGGAAAAACAATTGAAGCAGGCCTTATCTTCTCCTCACTTAGAGCTCTCGGAAGAGCTAATCGTGTTTTAGTTTTAGTCCCCGAAGCGCTTGAGCATCAGTGGCTCGCTGAAATGTATCGACGATTTCAGGAGATGTTTAGTCTGGTTGATGAAGAACGATGTGAGCAGGACATGTTATCATTAGGAAAATCCTCGTTCTCGATGAATCAAAAAGTTTTGTGCTCGATTTCTTTCCTAACTGAAAACTCAGAGCGACTCATGGAAGCCGCTCAGGAGAAGTGGGACCTCCTCATAGTCGATGAGGCTCATCGTTTAGAGTGGGACGAAGAGGAACCCAGCGTAGAATGGGAAATAGTTCGACTTCTCAGCGAGCGTTCACGCGGGGTCTTACTTTTGACGGCTACCCCCCAACGCCAAGGAGTTGAAACGCAATTTGGATTGCTTCATTTAGTTGATCCAGACCGATTTCCATCTCTGCAGGCTTTCAAAGAACAAAACGCTAAAGTTCAACAGGTCGCAAGCTTTGCTAAAAATATTCAAGACCAAAATAGAGAAAAACAATTTCTCAAAGACTTAAAGACTTTTTTCCCAAAAGACACCGACTTACACTCAAAAATCGAAGACTACAGTAAAAAAGGTTCCTCTGATGACCTTCTAGATTGTTTAGTGGATCGGCACGGTACGGGAAGAGTTTTAGTCAGAAATCGAAGAAGCCGAATTCGCGGCTTCCCGGAGCGAGAGCTTCACAGCTATCCTATCGAAGCCCCGAAAGCTTGGAGTGTCTGGCTAGACGGTCTGGCAAAGAAAAAGGTCAGCGATAGCGACCTGCTGGCCCTCTCTGCAGGTCTTCCAAGTTCATCAACAAAAGCTCCTAAAGCAGAGTGGTTCCATGCTAAAGCAACCGCACTAGCTGAATTCTTACAAACCGTCAAAAGTGAAAAAGTCCTTCTCATCTGCTCAAGTGCTAAAAGAGTAAGAGAGCTTCAAGAGTGGCTGCGCAACAATACGGGAGTTCGCTCAGCGATTTTTGACGAAAACTTAGAGATAGTCGAAAGGGATCGACAAGCGGCATGGTTTGCTCAGCCTGATGGTGCCCAAATTCTCCTTTGCAGTGAAATTGGGGGCGAGGGAAGAAACTTCCAATTTTGTCATCATCTCTATCTTTTTGATATGCCTCTTCACCCCGATGTTCTTGAGCAACGTATCGGGCGATTAGATCGGATAGGACAAAAAGACAGAATCCACATACATGCTGCTTATTTCTCAAGAACGCCCGAGGAGGTTCTACTAAAATGGTACGAAGATGGTCTTGATATCTTTAGAACCCCATGGAACGGAGCCACTCTCGAAGCCAAGCTCACAAAAGATATCAAAGAAGCCTTGCGCACTTATCTTGATCCCGAAGTTGAATCGGTGAGCCGAGAAAAGCTATTAAAATCTCTTCTCAAAAACACTAAATCTTGGGCCGATCTGAAGCGCGAAGAACAGCAAAAAGGGGTCGACCTTTTAGTAGACATCACCTCTTTCAGCCGGGGTCGGGGCGTGAAGCTCGCTGAACAGATCCAGAATGTTGAAAAAGATCCGTCGCTCAAAAACTTTTTAGAAAAAGCTTTTAACCATTTCGGGGTCGAAATGGATAAACTCGATAATGCTGGAGCTTTTAAATTAGCTGCACACTCTCTAACTTTTGTAGAGAGTTTTCCGGGCTTAACCTCAACGGGTGAACTGAGCGGAACTTTCGATCGAGACCGAGCACTTGTCCAAGAAGAGCTTGCTCTTCTCACGTGGGAACACCCGGTGGTTCAGGGAGCTTTCAGCCTCATTCTTGAAGCCGATGTTGGAAGATTTACTGCAGGAATTGTCAAAGGTATAAAAAACACTGAGCCTCTAGTTCTCGAATTAATTCACGTTCTTCAGCCCACGGCGCCCGCACATTTAGAAGTTGAAAGAGACCTTCCCCTTCAGACCCTTAAAACTTTTATCAGTGTCGATGGAGATATTCTTAAGCCTCCCCACGGGCTGGAAAACATAACTTACCAAGCCTTATCTCCAACTATGGCCGAGCAAATTTTACCCTTATTGAGACAGCGACTGAATCAATCGATGGAAAAAGTCAATAAAGCTCTGATCGAAGTTGCTTCCCCAATCGTCGAGAAAGCTATCAAAAGCTACGAAGAAAGACTTTCAGTTGAGTTTAGGCGGCTACAACAGCTCTCGAAAATAAATCCATTGATCTCCGAAGAAGAGGTACTCGCTGCTAAAGAAAAGCAGAAAAAAGGTGTGACAGCTCTCAAAACCACCCTACCTCGCCTCGACAGTATTCGCTTAATTATCTTTCAATAACATTTAAATCTATTTTTAAGGCCCAATCGCTAAGCAGCGCTGGGCCTTAAGCAAATATGACAACTGTTGGGTTCTATTGTTGTACTATGCGACTTTTTTCGTGGTTTCTGTTTTCTCCTCGGGTTTTCCTATAAGCCGATGCCACAAACTAGGTTTTCCTTCACCTATTTTAATGGGTTGTGATTTCGGAGCCGACTCTTCTTTTTTGGGAACCGTAATCCTTAACACTCCATCTTCAAAATTGGCTTCGATTCTATCTGCTTTAATATTTTCACCTAGATCCATGACTCTTTCAAAACGCCCGTAGCTTCGCTCTTGGTAATAGGATTGAGCGGTCTCTTCTTTTTTTTCTCGCTTTTTCTCGCCGGTAATTTTGAGTTGATTATCGACAATGTGAACTTTGATATCCTCTTTTGAGACCCCGGGAAGGTCAACAGCCACCATGTAGTGAGTTGGAGTTTCCTCTAAATCGCAGGATGGTGCAAACTCAAATCCGCGAGTTAGCGGGGGCTCGGAAATTCCCACATTGAGATTCTCAAGCAGGTCCTCCCGCATCCGATCCATTTCTCTTTGAAATCGACGAAGCTCTCGAAAGGGTTCCCACCCCATGAGAGAACCAGGCCGCCACAGTTCTAAATTTCTTGCCATAAGTTAGCCTCCTTCAGAAAGGTTAAGTTGTGGCAAAGTCGAAGTGCAGCTTAAGTGCCAGTTTACTGGACGGGAGGTAAGAAATCAGGATGTTCTTTTAAAGGTTCTTTCGATTTTGATTCAGCAGTCTGAGCAAAATGAGCTTGCGAAAGAAGAGGCTTAAACTCCTCAGGATCTAGCCCTAGTTCTCTCAAATGAATTCGAGCAGCTTTTAAGAACTTTGCAGGATCCTTTTTCCAGGATTCAAAATCAGTTTGAGTAAACTTGGGTTCATGCTTCAATACCCCAGAAGTATTTAGAGCGCGATTAAGCATAGCTCGAACATATTTTACTTGAAGAGAAGCTAAATACTCGTCGGTCGGGGCATCAAAAAGCCTGAACTCTATTCGATCAGTTCCTTTTCCGCCAAAGGCAGGAGCCCAAGGCTCTTCAGGGTTTTTGATATCGATCGTGCGATTATACTCTGGAGGAATCACAGAGCCCATCAATGCTGTAGCGTTAAGTTGCGTGTAAGACGGTTTACGGGTCTCAAATGGATTAAAATACCTACCCTCATAAAGGAGCTTTCCAAGCTCATCCCAATCCCCTTTAAAGTTGTTAAGTCTCTCAGTGAGTTCAGGACTCATCTCAACTTTAGCTGCAGCTCGAGCCCGATAAGGATGCTGCCAAAGGAACTGAATCATATCTCGGTTCGACTCGAAATAGTTGAGGAGGTTAGCCATCTTTCTGGCTCCTTCTTTTTCAGTCAATGCTTTTAGCGGGGCTAAATCCACATTCACATGAGCCCCCCCGGCACCACGGCGGGGAAGTTTTCCCATCTCGCGCATCGTTTGATAAAGCTCAGCAATTTCCTGAGAGCTTTGTGGAGCCCACTTCGGCGAAGGTATTTCGATATGCCCTTTTCTTGGGTTAACCGGTTTACCATCTACATAAGTTCGTGTCACTCCATCCCACTCCACTCGCCACTTTCGACCTTCACCATCAGTAAATGAATATTTAATCGATAAATTATGGCCATGCCCTTCACCCGACTCCTCTTTAAGCTCACTACCTCCAAGGGCTTTGGAAAGAGCTTGGGCCGCTTGTCTAATTTCAGCTCTTGCGGTCGTTTGATGTCTAGGAGGGTCAGGGAATCTAAAGCTATACTCAATGCCCAAATTGACTTTATTCACATCTATAGGGCCAGTCGAATCCACCAAAACGGATGGAAGCAGGGTAGGTCTTGGAGTTAAGTAATTTTCAAAGTCCTCATCAAGTCGAACTCGGTCTGAGAAAAGAAAGGAAAGTCGCTCAATTTTATCCATCGTGTCTCGATTAAGCTCGCCTAGCTCAGGAGGTCCCCTTACTTTCTCTTTTTCAGCTAGATACTCTTTTGCAATTTTTACGAGCCCCTCAGCAAAGCGTTGTCGGGCTCTATCTAAGACAGGCAATTTATAATCTAGGGGAATTCGATTTTCCCAAGGCAGAAGTGGGGCAATGATCTTGTTCCTGAAATGATTCAAAGCTCTTGAGGAACTAGAATACTTCATCCACTTAAATTCTTTTTCAAACTGTTCTAGGGCCTTGATGTCTTTTTCAGACAGGTACTTTTCCGTAAGCTCTCTCAGAGGCGCTGAGGCATCAAACTCATAATCATGAATTCCTCTAAGACCAGAAAAATCACCACTCGCAAATCTAGACTCGATGACATCTTCCAGAAAATCTCGTTTAATTCCCTTATTCCCCGATCGCCGCTCAAAATCAGCTAGGCCCTGCCCTTCGGTCTGATCGGGCATTCCTTCTCGACCCTTTACATTTCGAGCTCCAATCATTCGATATTTATTTTTGAAATCCTCATACTTTCCATCGATCATCGCCCCTTCAAGCTTCTCAAGAGAGGCTCGGTTATAAACTCCTAGATAGGGGTGTGTGAGGATACTCTCTACCTCTTCCGGATTTCTCTTCGTCTGGCGCCAGAAAAGGAACCAAGTGCCGGCATCAAGAAGCTCAATATATTGGGGCGCAATTCTCTCGCGAACCTCTTTCTCTTTGGGCCACTCATGAATCATGTGCTGATGGCCGACTTTACCATCAAGATGCCCTTCGACTTCTTTAAGTTGATCCTGGTATACCTTTCGATTAACTTCACCCGATGAGCTTCGCACTTCATAAGAGCCTTGATCATCTCCTACAGTGAGCCACTCCGGAGTGTCTTCAGCGGGACGCAAAATATCGAAGTTTAAAATTTGCTCATAGAAAAGCTCTTCATTGCCTTCTAAAGTGATCGCCTCAAGCGGATTTTCTCGATCAAAAATAAACTTGGCTTTAGCGCTTAATGATTTTTTCTCCCAATTGGCAGGTAGCTCAAGGCCTTCCGGTTTAAATTTTTCAGGATAATCTTTAATCCACCGCTCGAGTTTTTTACTGACTCCTCCTGCTTTTTCCCTTCCTAGCCTTCTCTCAATCAGAGAGAGGGTCTGTTTGCGATCAGCCCGATCAAACCATTTGATGATGTCTCCGTAAAAAAGCCCTTCTTTTTCAAAAGCTCTCACAATTCGAGTAATAGTGCCTGCGAAAGTATTTTCTCTGCCCTTGATTCCCCCGACCCTTTGTAGCTGAAGAGTATGAAACAATTGATAGCAAGAGATTTGGGCCGGCTTGGCAGAAAAACTCGAAGCCGAGCTAAGAAGCAGTACGAGAGAGAGAAATATTGCTGTGAACTGTCGATTCAAAAAGATAGTCCCCGTGAGTAAAGTTTCAAACCCCTAAAAGTATTGCCTCTTTAGGCTGCAAGGGGTGTTCCAGAAAAAGGGGTTAGGTGTTAGGCACAGAATACACTTAAGACAACTTTCAGCAGGGATTAGGTGGGAGGCAGGTGTCAAAGCGGTAGACAGTCTACAATCGGGTGTCTTTAATAAATCTACCTCACGCACACTGTTTTACATGGCTCCGTTTCATTTTTCAAAATCACCTCAGACTGACCATCTTTATTAAGTACTAGGGCTTTACGATAGACTTTAGTCTTTTCCTTGCTCACCGTTTCACCAAAAGTTGAACTCCAAACACACTCTCCGGCAGATTCATTTTTTAATTCTGATTCTAAAACCCTTAGCAATTGAGTTCGCGTTGGAATCCTCATGTTTTTCTCCTGGCAACTTTTTGCTGCCTCTCCATAAGCCAATAGAGACGGCTTCCCTGTTTTCGGGTTTTTTACTAACTCCTGATTTTCAATAGGGCATCTCTCTTGTTGAACTATTTGGTTCAATGCATGAATGAGATATTGCCTCTCCATATCGGTCATGTGAGGAGTTCCGAGCTCGGGCAACAAACTTTCCGAGGGTTTGTTGAATACTGGCAAATTGCCCCTGGGTGGCATGGTATAACCTGTGAGTTCTGACAACACTCTTCCCAAGGATGTTCTTCCAATGGGAATGCTGTAAGGTGGTATTTCACTGATATCTCCCAGCTTCGCTCTGTCCAGAGAACCATCATTATCGAGAAATTGAGTGTGAGCCGTTCGAAGAAGGCTCGTGGGGTTAAAACTTATTTTTCCATGACAAGTCACACAACGATCGGAAAAGATTTCTCTCACCAAATTGGGATTCTTACGCTTACTTTCATGGGAACAAAATGCAGAAAGGTCTTCTGTAGTTTCTCCATCATTAGCCCAGTTATCGACCTCTTTGAGTTCTTCCCCTGTTAACTGTTCCGCAGAGGCAGGAGGCATTGGCTTAAAACCCGTTTTTTTTCTGATGGAGTTCAAAGCGGCTTGTTTAAATTCCGGATTGGGCAAACCGGCCTATTAAACTTTCCGTCTCCCTCATGGCAAGTGATACACTTGGTTTCAAAGACCCTTTGAATAGATTTTACCAGGAGGGTGTTTTTTTATTACGGGTGTTTAAAATTTATTCAAAAACAAAACAAAGCGAAACTAATAAAAAAAGCCCTTATCTCCATCACTTTTATCCGGGAAGTAATGGGGACAAGGGCTCTTTTAAAACACTTTGATAATCTAATTAATTACTTTTCGCCAATTTCATTTTCAAAACTTCAAGAGCAGCAAGTCTTAGGTCATTCTCGTACACAAACTTAAAGAAATCTTTCACGTCCTGATCCTTCATCATTTTTTCCCAAGCAGGATCGCTTTTCTTTTTACCCTTAAATGGCACAACATTATTCACCGACGTTTCTTTTTCGAACATCAAGAACCCCCTATGAATTTATTTAATTGTGAGCGATTAAATTAACGAGATGCAGCATTATGCCCTAGGCCTTGAAGGATAGCAAGAAAAAACTTGTAAGATATTGATTTTACTATACTAAACTCAATCTAAACCTGTTCCTTGACGGCCCCCGCCCCCTCAAATACTCTTCCCTAAGTTATTGAAACTCCATGGACCGACGTTTCTCACATCCTGGTCTCTTACATAGAAAGATAACGCTATGAAATCACACCCACTTTTTGAGAAGCTCCGTATCTTTGCCCCAGGCCCCACCCCAGTACCCGATTTGGTTCTAGCTGAAATGGCTAGGTCCCCCCTTCATCATCGAACTAAAGAGTTTGTTGAAGTTTTGACCCGCGTAAAGTCTGGACTCCAATTTCTCTTTCAAACTAAACAGCCCGCATATGTTCTCTCTAGCTCCGGTACTGGGGCTATGGAGACTATCATCGTAAATCTCTTCGCCACTGGCGATGAGGTCATCGTGGTGGACGGTGGAAAATTTGGAGAACGGTGGGGAAAACTTGCAGCCAAGTTTGGCCTCACAGTCCACACTATCAAAGTGGATTGGGGAAATGCGGTTTCTCCCGATGAAATCGTTAAAATCCTTAAGGCCCATCCCAAAACTCGCGGAGTTCTTTTTCAAGCGTCAGAGACCTCGACGGGTGTTTATCACCCCGTCAAAGAGATTGCAGAAGCGGTACATAAAACCAGTGACGCTTTGGTCATTGTGGATGCCATTACTGCTTTAGGAGTCGTTGACCTCCCCATGGAAAAGTGGGGACTTGATGCGGTCGTGAGTGGTTCTCAAAAAGCTTTAATGTTACCTCCGGGACTGGCTTTCTTAGCCCTTTCAGAACGGGCTCATGAACAACGTAAAAGATCCAACATACCTAACTTCTATTTTAATTTAGCCGCTGAAGATAAGGCCGCAGTCGGTGGAGAAACCGCGTGGACTCCTGCCGTAAGCCTCATCTGTGGATTAGATGTCGTTCTTACTCAACTCCAAAAAAGTGGATTAGAGCCTGTCTTTAAACACCACGCGCGGCTCGCTGAAGCGACTCGGCGTGGAGTGAAAGGCTTGGGCTTAGAGCTTTTTGCGAAAACCTCTCCTTCCGATTCAGTGACAGCCGTTCATGTCCCGAAAGAGATTAGTGAAGGGAAAAAAGTCGTCTCTTATCTTAGAGACCAATTCGGAGTCACCATTGCGGGGGGACAGGATCAGTGGAAAGGAAAAATTTTCCGCATTGCCCACTTAGGTTTCTACGATGAGCTCGACATGTTAACTATTCTTTCCGCGATCGAAAATACGCTAAAAGCTTTGGGTGGGAATATCGAACTCGGTCGCGGAGTTGCTGCGGCCTCGCAATACTTTTTAGAAAGTCGTAACCATGGCAAATAAAATGAGAGTCTTAATCGCAGATGGACTTGCCAAAGAAGGCTCTACCCTACTTAAACAAAACTCACAAATTGAGCTCATGGCCTTTGATGCTATCGACAGAGCCGAACTCAAAGAAAAACTGCCGCAAGTTGAGATCTTAATCGTGCGGTCTCGAACCCAAGTTGATAAAGATCTCTTAGAGACTGCTAGAAATTTAAAATTGGTACTTCGCGCAGGGATTGGTCTTGATAATGTAGATGTCCCTGCCTGCACGGACCAAGGGATCGTCGTGATGAATGCCCCTACCGGGAACATTGTGACCACTGCCGAGCACACACTCGCCATGATCTTTGCGGTTTCAAGACACATTCCCCAAGCTGATGCCACTTTAAGAAGCGGAAAATGGGAAAAGAAAAAATTTCAGGGTAATGAGCTACGAGGAAAAACTCTCGGTCTCTTGGGACTAGGCAACATTGGTCGGACTGTGGCTGATAGAGCCTTAGGACTCGGTATGAGGGTCATTGCCCATGACCCTTACGTCAATCCAGAGGCTGCAGCCAAACAAAAAATTCATTTAGTGAGTATGGATGAATTACTCACCACTGCAGACTATGTCAGCGTCCATGTGCCTCTTATCAAATCGACTCAGAACCTCATCAATGAAGTGGCTCTAAGAAAGATGAAAAAAGGGGCCTATCTTGTGAACTGTGCTCGAGGAGGGATTGTGGATGAAAAAGCTCTTCTCACGGTTTTGGCTGAGAAACACTTAGCCGGCGCAGCTCTTGATGTTTTTGAAACCGAGCCCATCCCAGCCGACTCTCCCCTTCTCAAATGTCAGGACTTAGTATTGACACCTCACTTAGGAGCCAGCACTGAAGAGGCTCAAGTTCAAGTGAGCTTAGAAGTAGCTGATCAAATAGCTCTCTATGTCGGTGAAGGGGTTCTTAAGAATGCAGTGAATGTTCCTAATGTGACTCTAGAACAGCTCAATGCTATCAAACCCTACGTTCAACTGTGCGAGAAGCTCGGTTCGTTTGCGACTCAAGCCGGCCCCCAAAATGTCAAAAAGATCAAAGTTCATTTTGAAGGAGAGATTTCAACATTAAACAGAGAACTCTTAACACTCTCTGTGCTGAAAGGCCTTCTTTCCCCCGTTCTTTCAACGACAGTGAATTTCGTGAATGCAAGAAAGCTTTTAAAAGAACGAGGAATTCGAGTGGAAGAATCTTTTGAACAAGAATGTGCCGATTACAATAGCCTAGTCGAGCTCACCCTGACGGGAAACGAAACCTTTTCCTGTTCGGGAACCCTATTTGGAAAAGAGGAACCCCGAATTATTAACGTAGATGGCTTCAATATTGATGCTATTCCCGCGGGCTATTTGCTCTACACCAAAAATGTCGACCAACCCGGGGTGATTGGTTCCATGGGCACATTACTCGGAACTCACGGGGTTAACATTGCGCGAATGCATTTAGGAAGAGAACCCAAGAAAGCGGAGGCTATTGCTCTTATCAATATCGATTCAGAGCCCTCAAGTCTCGCTTTAGATTCGTTAAGAAAAACAAAAGGGATGATTTCGGTAAGAGCCATTAAGATTTAAAGGAGTCACTATGCCACAGGCAGTTGTTATTATCGGTGTTCAATGGGGAGACGAAGGAAAAGGGAAGATCGTCGATTATTACGCTTCGGGAGCCGATCTGGTCGCTCGATTTCAGGGGGGCAACAATGCCGGGCATACTCTGGTCGTGGATGGCAAAAAGACCATTCTCCATCTCATTCCCTCTGGAGTGCTTCATCCCCATGCAAAGTGCTTGATTGGTTCAGGGGTTGTCGTTGACCCTGAAAATTTCCTCCATGAGATTGATGTCCTAGCCAAAGCCGGAATCAAAAATCTTGAAGAGAGAATTTACTTAAGTGACCGCTGCCATTTGATCGTGGACTATCACAAACACTTAGATGCTGCCCGCGAAAGTAAACGTGCCGGTAAAATTGGGACGACTAAAAGAGGTATTGGTCCAGCTTACGAAGACAGAGCCTCACGACGCGGATTAAGAGTCGCGGACCTGTATAATGAGTCGGCATTTGAAGAAAAGCTCAAAGAAAACCTCGCTGAAAAGAATTTCTTATTGCGGGAGTATTACGGAGTCGATGCGGTCCCCATGGAAAGCTTCATGGCTAAGTACAAAGAGATCGCAAGACGGCTTAAACCTTTCGTGAGAGATGTTTCGGCAGAACTTTTTCAAGCGATTGATGAAGACAAAAAGATTCTTTATGAAGGGGCTCAAGGAGTGTTACTGGATGTCGACTACGGCACTTACCCTTATGTGACATCGTCGCAAACCCTTCCCTCTCAAGCGGCTTTAGGTTTAGGAGCTAGAGTTCCTAAGGACACTCTTTTTGTTGGCGTTATCAAAGCCTATTCGACTCGAGTAGGTGAAGGCCCCTTCCCCACAGAGCTGAAAGATGCTTTTGGAGATCAATTGCGAGAAAGTGGTTCCGAATATGGAGCAACTACGGGGCGCCCTCGGCGTTGTGGATGGCTCGATCTAGTGGCTGTGAAATATGCTATTCAGGTTTCAGGAATTAAGAATATTGCCATCACTAAAGCCGATGTCCTCTCGGGAATTTCGGAATTAAAAGTTTGTATCGGATACGACTATCAAGGGACAAGACTTAATACAATTCCAGCGGACTCTTCAATCTTGAACAAGGTCACTCCTATCTATGAAACGCTTCCAGGGTGGAGTGGGGATTTAACTAAAGTTAGAAATCCTCAAGATATTCCAAAGAACCTTCAAAATTATTTGAAGTTTATCGAGAATTTCACAGGAACTCGAATTAACTTAGTCTCTACGGGTGCAGGAAGAGAAGCGGTGATTGATATTCAGAAGGCGTTTTAAGATACCCAATGCTAAAAAAGCACCAGACAAAACTACTAATGTTTGGTGGGTGGGCCATTACCTTTTTTTTTCTGGTCCCCCTGTTGTTCAATGATCCTATTTTAAATCGCGATGATTTAACTCTAATTAATCCCCTAAGAGACATTAAAAGTTTAAATGAATATCTTAGCAAAGTTAAATCAGGCGATATTTTGGATCTGCAACCTGTTCGCGACTTTTCTTTTGTTGTTAACATTAAACTGTCTGAGCTTTTTGGGTGGAATTCTTTTCATTGGATGAACTTTGGTTTATGGATTCTCTTGTGTCTTTCAGTTTATCAGATAATGGTTCTTTCCGGCTTAAGTTCTAACATTTCAACTTATCTTGTTTTTTTATTTTCTATTCATCCTGCACTTTTAACTTCGGTGATGTGGATTTCTTCACGAAAGCATTTACTTGCTGCTGTTTTTTTACTTCAGGCTACTAACCTCACCTTAAAATGCAAAGCTTCGGCGGAGAACCCTGTTTCATTTCGAAATAGAATTGTAATTTTATTTTTTTACATGCTCTCAATTTTTTCCCAGCCGATTGGCATTCTGTGGCCCGTATGGGCCTTCACATTAGATTTTTATCAAAGAAAAAAGATCCGAATCAATAAAGGGTGGATTGCATTTTATACAGCTCTCTTTTCCTTTTGTTTGTTTGGTATTATTTCAAACTACCGCTACTACACATCTTTGGCTTTTAACAAATACGGAGGTTCTAAGTTTGTAGATAGTCCAGATTCTATTGGCGTTTCAATTTTGAGTGCAGGGCGCTTTTTTATACAACTTCTTTACCCTTTTAAGCTTGCGGCATCTTATTATCCAGGAGTCTCGATAAATCTTATTGGTATTTGTTTGTGCATTGTCTTTTTTGTTTTTTCTTATAAGAAAATTCCAAAAGACACATTCTTGTATTGGACTCTTTTTTTCTGGTTTCCGGTTCTAACAGTCACCGCTCGAATGACAAATATTTTCTTTTTTGATACCTATCTACTTCTTCCGGCGGTGGGCTTTTTTGTTATTCTGGGAAATCTTTTTCAGTGCATTAAATGGCCAAATATTTTCCACAGAGCCAAAATGCTTTTTCTTCTCCTAACGGCGGGGGCCTTTTTGTTTCAAACTTCAATCTGGGCAAAGGCTTGGCAATCCTACGATGCCTTGTGGCGACATTCCTATTATTCCGAGCCTTGCCCGACCTCTCTTAATGCCTATGGCCGAGTTCTCCTTAACAAGGGACAGTTTGATGAGGCCTTCAATGTTGCTTATCGGCTCAAGGAATGGGAGCCACAGATGCCGGGTCTTAATTGGCTTTTTACTATCTCACTTTACAAGGCCTCACATATATCTGCGTCTGATAAAATTAAATTGCTAACTGATTCGGGTCTTAACTCGGCTTGGGTAGTTTACATTCAATCTTCGATACATGCTGAAAACGGTGACTTTGTGAGGGCTAATGAACTTTTGAAACAGATTTGGAATTTGCCGGACCTTCAAGATATCGAGCCAAGTAAACTAGCTGCTGAAATGGAATTTATGTGTACAAAAGTCGGGGATAGCTACTGCGACAACATTCCGGGAAAAGTCAGGAAAGTTTCAACTAAATTACCATGGCTTGAGGAACAGTACAAAAAACGAGCTTCGGATTTAGGTTTAAAACCTAAGAGTTAGCCTTTTAAATATCCAAATCAGAGGAATAGGAACTTTCCACAAAAGTTTCAGAATCAAAATCGTATAAATAGATTTTAGTCTCTCTACCTTTACCCCAAGCCACGAGTCCATCTCGAACTGTTGCGGGCTCGCCGAACTGCCCCTCAGTGGTCCGAGCACTATAAATTTCCAGGTTTTTGTGTGGAATCATTATCGCCTTCACGACTTTATCTCTCTCCTTCAACAAAACTTTTGTCTGGTTCGGAAAGTCGGCCGAACCTAAAACATCATCAATGTATCCATTACCATCGAGGTCTGCTTTAAGATGAGAACTTGAATTTGAAGGTAGAGGTTGGGGATCCGAATCCAAGGTAGGGCTTGTAGGGGATTCAACCCATTCTTTAAACTTACCCT
>Ga0214923_10002713_pt1 | contig 23088 bp, 26 predicted proteins | sample LL1510_MetaG_FD_177993 | JGI IMG/M metagenome (GOLD analysis project Ga0214923, IMG submission 177993) | Freshwater microbial communities from Lake Lanier, Atlanta, Georgia, United States - LL-1510 | ecosystem: Environmental > Aquatic > Freshwater > Lake | place: USA: Georgia | collected...
CTACTAAATTTAATTTGTTTACCATTTTTTTTTGCAAATTTAATGAAAGCACTTTTACCCATTTCCTTAAATTCAGGATACCTATTTGCTTCATTCCACTCTTCTGTAAAATTTGGTGGGGTAAATTCAATTTTTTTACTTACAGATGCCATATTTTATCCTATTTTGATTTATCAATAATTATATTATTTTTATCAATTTTTTGTTTTTCTGCCATTTTTTCAGATTGTTTGTTTTTTTGAGTTTCGGGCATTTCTTTTGCTTTTTTTTCAGATTGTTTCTTTTTTTGGGATTTAGCTTTTTCTTCTGCCTTTTTTTCTAAAATAATATTTGGTTCTACCTTTCCATCATTTTTTTGTTTTTGTTCTAATTTTTTTAATTCTGCTTCTTTTCTTTGAGATTCTTTTTTTCTTTCTGCTTCAGAACCTATCAAATCGTTTGGATATTCATAATTATAAACAATAACAGAACGAATATTTTTAAAAAGAAATGTTCTATACCCCTCTTGTAATAATTTATTTTTAATTTTTGAGGTATATACTCCTTTTGAATTTTTTATAAAATCCAATTTTGCTAATTCTAATTTTTTAATTCTAGCGGTTGTTGTCATTATTTCTTTAAAATCATTTGATAATTTACCAAATATTTGTTCCTTTAAATAGTTTAAATCTAAACAATGAAAGTAATTTTTGAATTTTGGTTCTAAAACAAGCACCCAATAATAATTTTTTTCACCAGAAACTGTAACATATTCTACACGGGCTACCATTCCCCTCTCCAAATACATTTTGTTTAGAGGTGTGGGATCACTTAATCGTTTTAAGTGCTGACCTATGTATATTCTTTTAAACGGCATCTATTTTTTTCAATTCAGGTAGTTTTATTTTTGGTGGTTCGTTTGTTTCACTAACCTTTTTAAGCTTTGGTAATTCAATCTTTTTAAGTGTTGGTAGTTTTAAACCAACCATTTGAGGAGCGGAGTCTGCCCCATACTTTTCCAAGTATTCAGATAACTTTTCGGTCATTTTATCAAAGGTAAAGTTATCTTTTGCATACTTACGATTCTTTCTGGATAGTTCTAAATACTTATTGTAATTTTCGTAGATATCCTTCATATACCCAGCTGCTTCGCTTATATTGATTTTAAACCATTTAGAACCTTTAATCAACCAATCATTCACAGCTGATTGATGTATTTCTTCTAATTCCCCACTAACTAACACATTAAACCCATTATCCAAAAAGTCCATATGCCCACTCCATTTAGGAGCAATGATTGGTTTACCACTTATCATTGCTTCTAATAGTGGTCTGCCGAATCCTTCACCCTTTGTGAATGATAGATGGGCTTTAACCTTTGTATGGTTGTATAGGGAGTTCATTTCAATATCTGATAAATCACCACTCAATAAATAAATATTAGGTAGTTTTGATTCCCCGCTTTCTTTTCGGACTTGCTCTTTCAACGATTCAATTCTTTTTCGTATTTCGTGAGTATCCACATAAGAAGGCGCCATTAAACTTGTTTTTAAAACAAGAGCCGGTGGATTCTTTTTACCTTTGAATGATTGTAGAAAGGTATATATCATCGCACATACATTCTTACGGTCTTGCCCACATTCGCCAGGCAACCAATGTCCTACGAATAGAAAGCAAAACTCTTCTGAAACATCACTCAATACATCTTTTACAGATTGTTCAACAGGCAGCTTATTATCGTATATCTGCTCATCAAACCCTTCAAAGAGAACTTCAACCGGCTTTGTTAATCCTAACTCACCAACCTTTTGCTGAGTTTTTTCATCCTGCATATCATACTTTACCTCCAACCCAGATTTAGCGTGTTTGGATGATACCAAAGTTAGATTCATTCTATTACACCCCTCAATAAATTGAGGTGAAGCCTGATTTGTTTCAATCCCCGCAGTTATACCAATGTTATAGTTACCCATAGGTTGGAACTCATTTGGTATTGTAATTTGTATCCAAACATCAGGCTTTTGATTAATCTGCCCTAAAACCAATCTACTCACCAAATCATCATCTATTGGTGATATCAAAGCGTTTTGAGGTGTAGCACCCCACCTTTGAGGTAAAATCTTAACATCCCAATCCGGTCTTGCTTTTATCAAACTACGGACAAAGTCACGGCTACGCGCACCGTATCCACTACGGGTTGCTATTGGGCAACTAACTATACATAACTTCTTCATACTTTTACTATTTCAAACTTTTTACGAGGTTTCCAATTTTCAAATACCGCCTCCATTGATTCAATAAAGGTTTCACCCATTTTTTCAGCTGTCATATTACCAACACCATTTACAAATGCGTGCGCTAACATCCCCGCTTTTGCTCTTTCATCTGCTGGGGTATCATACCATTCCTTAATTGCGTTTCCAAAATCTCTGAAATCACATCTATCATCAAATATATAAGGTGTCAATGGTGAACCTTGCAATGAACGATTTGATGGCCATACCGGCTTTACCCATTCACCCCAAGTCAATCTACTCAAATAATCAGAACGAACATCATGCAATGAACCCAATTCCAAATAATCATCTTCGGTTAAGAACTTACCATCCATTTTAAATCCACATTGGTCTTGCAATCCACCAGTAACATTTACCACAATTGGTAAACCAGCTCTCATCCCTTCACAAGTACTCAATCCAAACCCTTCGTTGGATGTAAGGTTTACAATTATATCGCCTGAGTTGTAATACAGGTTTAATTCTTCAGTTGATATGCCAGGATTTGTAAATACATATTTACCACCATTGGAACAATTCTTAATAACCTCAGGTATATCCGTTCCATTTTCATCTACAGGTTGTGTGTGTAAAAACAAACAAACCTTATCACGCTTCTCCTTTGGTAATTGTTGAACAAAACTATCAAACGCAATAATCAAATCACCTGGCTGTTTTCTACGAATATTTCTATTGTTCCACAACACCACAAATTCCATCTTATCAATACCATACTTTTTCTTAAACTCCACCAACTTTTCGTTATCTTTTGGTAGTGGTTTAAAATGTTCGGATACACCATGCGGTACATACTTAAATGTCCAATCAGGTAAATCCATACCATACTTTTTCAAACACCTTTTGTTGATACCATATGTTTGCTTTGATATCGCCATCAGCAAATCACAACTTGCGTAATAAGGTGAATTCCACAATGGGTCGGGCAAGTCATCCCAAATATTATAATAAAATATTGGAATCATCTGCCTGATTTCATGCTCCATCTGATACAACCATATCCAATATCTTGGGTCGGTAAAGTGTAGAATAGCATCAGGCCTTTCCACATTTATCAATTGACGAACAATATCAGGGTTTCCATATCCATTGGTGCAGTATATTTTTAGATATGCATCCTCAACACCAGTTTCTTTTGCAGCATCCTGCGATACATCTAAAACTTTTCCGTTTTCTGGGTGATTTAATGCAGCACCTAATTGAACCCAATCGTATTTGTGTAGGGTTTTTAGAACAAACTCTTTTGATTGAGTTGCTATTCCACTAAATAATCTTAAATCATCTGAAAGAAGGAGTATCTTCTTTTTCTTTGGTTTGTTAGGGTCTATTTTCCTAAGCTTTGGTAATTTTAATTCCATAAATTTTCGTAACTAACTTTATTATAAATATTATTTTCTACCCAATAAAAGTTACTTTTGAACCAGTTATTTTCAACATTTTTTTGAAATGAGATAGTTCTCCGTGTGATATTTCTCCAAAATATAGAATCTTATCTGCGTTCCTAGCAATCAATTCATATTGATGTAGTTTTTGTGTTGCGTGATAGGGTTTTTCATAATACGATTCGGTCATTCCGCTGTATAGATTCATTGGGGTGGATGCTAAGTTGTATTCAATATACTTAACACCCATTTCCAATGCCCATTTCTTAACCCACTTTTCAACCCCATTTTGATTACCTCTTGAAATCAGTATTAAATTATCACCATACAAATTTTTTAACTTAAAAACCAAATCTTTGATTTCCATTCGGTTTTCATATCGTTCACTACCAATTAATGCTACCCTGATCATAATCTTGCTCCTGTAAAATCTCTGTGTTACTTTCATCTTTTCTACGATAAATACTTAATAAAAAATCGGTTTTAATTCTATCAGTTTTTGGGCATAAATCGTATCTGCTTTTAAAAGGACAAAACTTACATTGCTTATTATTGAATCCCGCAGTTGCTGGGAAATTGTTATCAACCCTATGAGAACCATCTTTGTTGAATCCCTCTTTTACAAAGTCCTCAAACATTTTAAGAGTTTTCTTTATAGTTCTACCACCATTTGTTGGTGAAAACTTTTGTAATCGGGTTACATTATACATCATCGCCTCATTCAACTTTCTTTTCAAGATTAAATACTTTACATCAATCTTTTTGTATTCAATCCCAAATTGTTGTGAGAAAAAGTGTTTATATAAAATAAGTTGTGCTGTTTTTGTTTCATCTGTTTTCTGATAACTATTCCAACCATTGGTGGATGTTTTGATATCAACAATTAAAATGTTACCCGTTTCAATTTCTTCAAAAACCAAATCTAAGTAACTAATCATTTTTATGTTTTCCATACCCTTTACTATGGGTTGGTACAACTTTGTTTCAATACCAAATAACTTCCACTTTCTGGTTGAAAATAACTCTGCCCTACTTTTCTTTAGCTCATTCAGTATTTCTACTCCATCCAAATAAAACTCATTCATTTGAGATTTTGTAATCCAATCTTTTAAATCAGCTCTCTTTTCTAAAAGAGATTTATACTCCCTAGCCATTGTATCTCTTAACAAAGCCCCCAAATCCATTTCATCGGATTCTAATGGAGATTTTGTAAAAAGTGTTTTTAACCACTCCTGAATAGTTTCGTGCATACTTGTCCCAAACAGCAGGTGAATAGAAGGTTCATCCTCTTTATGCCCATCCATATAAGTTAATTTCCATTTTTTAGGACAATTAACCCACATTGTGAACTGAGAGTAAGAAACCTTCACATCGTCTGGAGACTCCGTTGGGGTTGTAAAATCAAGTATACTACTAAAACTATTTTTCATAATCAATCAAAAAAGCTGGGAATGGTTCGTGTCCATGCAAACCTAAAATATTGTATTCATAAAACTCATAGGCCTCTTCGTAACTCATACCATCCCTCTCCATAAGTTTTGATAGAATGGCTTTAATTGAATAGAGTATTTTTGTATCACTACCCGCCTGCTCAACCCTACCCAAAATACAATCATTAAATCCATCCAATACAATCATACCATCATAAACATCATCTAATATGTTATTTTCCATTTTGTAAGTTTTGAATTTTTCTATCTAAGTACCACTTTGCTTTTAATAAATCTTCTAATTCTTTATCTTGGTGTTTCTTTCCGGCACGAGATATGTATTTGACTGTATTACCCAAATGAAAATCTAAATCCCATGCTTCTATAACCTTAATTGCCTCATAAGGATTATCTACCCCACCATAATGATTAGGGTGGTTTACCATTTCTTTACTTTGCTGCATCTTTATACATTTTATCAATTTGAGAATCTTTAACGCCATACTTTTTTATAATACTTCTAACCTCATCCTCTGATAATATCTCTAAATAATCATCAGCTTCTCTGCTTGAGACCTCAAAGTACTTACAAATATACGAAATAATTTCTTCAGAAACAACATTTCCGCCAGATTTTTTTATGTATTTATCAAAAGTTTTTTTCTTTGGTAAAAAATCATAATATACCTTATACACCTCCCTAGCACCCATTTGACCATTGGTGAATCTTTGAACTTCATTTACTAAATCAATGAATTCAAAATTCATACTCAACCAACGATTGGCAAGATAAACCGAAAACGATTTTTTATCAACATCCGAAAGGGATTCCCATTTCGTTTTGTTTTCTTTCAAACCACTCAAATGGTCAAAAAGAGTTTTAGCTTTTATCGTTCCTTCAGAACTATCACTTTTTTTCTTCGGGGGCATCGAATAAACCTTTTGGTACAAATTTTGGATGAACAGTTCCACACTCATTACAAACTACCACTGGGATAGGAATCATTGATGCTTTCCCATTTGGAGATTGAATCGCAGGTAGTTCTTTGAACATCATTTTTTCTTCAAAAAAGATACTATCACAATTTGGACAAGTAACTGTTTGAAGCTTCATCGGGTCTACATTGAACTGAATCGGTTGTTCAGGTTGTTGGGGTGCTCCCCCTTTAAAATCTACTAATTTTGCCATTTTTATCCTTTATTTACATTAAAATATTTACAAACATTGCCATTACATTTATTTCTTTATCCACCACCAACGAATCCTTATATTGCGCTTCGGCTATATTAACAATTGTAGTTCCAACCTTATTTCCCGCATACTCATCCACCCTTTCATATAGGGTTGAATACAACTTTGTATAATCTCTTACTTTTGAATCTGCCAATATTTGACGAATCTGAGTAAACTTACTTTTGGTATCTACTCCACTTTTTAAGATATCCACAATTTTTTCGGAATAGGTTGATTCAATGCTGGATTGTTTATCAATAACCAACCTACCATTAATAACCTGCCGTTGTGCGGCGTTTATTACCCTACGAATATCGGGATATCCACTATTAACAATAACCGCAAGGTCCGGCATCTCAAATTGAATACCCTCATTAATTAAGATATCATTCAACCTTTTAGCCACATCTTTTTTAGTTGGTGGTATAATTTCAAATGTTTGACATCTACTTTGAATTGGGTCAATAACCTTTTCAGGATAATTACAAGTCAATATAAACCTCGTACTTTTACTAAATGTTTCCATTAGATTACGAAGAGCTGCTTGTGCATCTCTCGTTAGGTAATCTGATTCATCCAATATTACTACCTTCCAAGTCTTAAATCCAACCGATGCTGCAAATCCTCTGATTTTCTCTCTTAAAGTATCAATACCCCTTTCATCGGATGCGTTGATATAAAGATAATCACAATCAATAGCATTTACTATAATTTTTGCTAATGTAGTTTTACCAGTCCCTGCTTCACCATGTAGTAATAAGTGTGGGACATCGTTGTTTTCTATATAAATATTAACCTTTTGTATGATATGTTCATTACCAACATACCCTTCAAGTCCAGACGGCCTATACCGTTCTACCCATAAGCTATTTTCACTATTACTCATCTTCCTACTTCTTTTAAATATGTTTCTTTTGCTTGTTCCCAGCTCATTCCTATAATATCTACATAAAAAAGTGCTTCGGGTTTAATTCTCCCTTCATCAAACAGGGTGGTGTATCTGCGAATTGCTTTGGGTTTCCACCAATTTATAGTATATTCATCACCTTTAACAAACTTATCCTTCATAACCAACTTATCTTCTTCTATCTCCCCCTTCAGAAATTCGTTACCATTTTCGTAGAATGGTGCAAGATACACCCCCCGTTTGAATCCGTGATCGTAAGTATCAGATTTGATACCAAGCTCTCTATAGATTTGATGTATGATTTTTTGTTTTATCCCACTAACAGGCCCGTTTCTTTCGTAACCCATATTCGCACCATTCCTTTCCCTCTCTTCGGTTATCTCCCTCTTATACCAATCTGAATGGTTTTCTTTCAACCATTGATGCCACGGGTCATACACACTATCATCAGGCTTAGTACTAATCTTACCCTTACTTTCTCCCAAAGTTTTAAAATGCGGAATACCATTATATTGAGAGTGAATTCCATACAACGAAGTCGTTCCTAATGCTACCAAAACATCATCATACTTCTTTTTCCAATAATTCCTAACAATTGGTGATGTAGCAAGTGCGGCAATTAACTTACCACCTAAAAAGTTGTAACCAAAAGGTTGTGTAGAAACAATCGTAGTTGCGATACTCGTATTGTTTAACTTCCCCTGCTTAAACTTATTATCCTTACTCCACCCAATGTAGGAATCTCTTACACCCAAAGATGTAATATCAGAACCCAATGAAACCTGTCCTAAAACTTTACCGCTAACTCTATCCTTTATCCATATCTTTACATTTCGGCCAGGATTAGCAACAAACTCCATTGTATGGATTAGTTTTCGGACTTCTGTCCAGCGAGTAGATTCTTTTGGATTATCATCAACGATTTCTACATAAGGTTCTAATGATTCAATTTCTTTTATCGTTAGTTCTTTGTTGTAAATATCCGTTGGAAACCAAAGTGAATCATAGTGGGTAGCAATGGTTGCCTTTTTGGGCATGGTGTTTTTAAGGTCACCATTCCATTCTTGCCACTTTTTGTATAAAGTCTGCTCTTCAACTGACATTGAGGATAGATAGTTCAAATTATCAATGAACTTCTTCTTTTCAACATCATAGTTGAATTCAGGCTTCGCTGGTTCAGTATCCCAAAACATATTATTTCACTTCAACTAAAAAGTATTCTGATTTAAAACCTTCACTCTCAAATGTACATTGTGCCAACCCTGCAGTTGCGATTTTTAGATTAGCTGCTTTTGGAGCCCGGTTCGCATTTAGGATTTCTTTCAAATACTTTGCAGAAAATGAAATAGGCCCAACCGAATCTTTGGTACAAGTACAATCAACCTTAATAGAAATTCTATTTGAGTTAATCTTTGAATACCCCAAAATAATCTCACCCTTACCATCTTTACATTGGAAGGTAAAAGTATCGGATTCGTTCAAAGCACCTTTTGATTTGATGAACCTACTAATAAATTCATCACTTAGGGTGATTTCAGATTCAAAATCAGGCACCTGTTTGATATCCGGCACAGCAGGAATAACTGATAGGTCAGCCATCATATAGTTCACCGTAGTTGAATTATCGGAGAACTCCAATGCAGCACTTCCCGCAGTTACATTGATATTAGCATCCAACACACCTAATAGATTTTTGAGTTGGGATGTAGTATAGACACCAAATTCACCATCAGCAAATTCAGCATCTTCAGATGTAACAGTTCCCAATAGGGTTTTATCATCTGAAATAAATTTAACATTCATACCAGTTTTATCTGATACGATTTTTACCGATTCAATCTCACCACCTAAATTATAGCGGCTTATGAATCCCTCTAACGAAGTTTTTTTCATAGTTTTTTATTTTTTATTTTATACAATATACGAAATTTTTATCAATTATCCAAACATTTATAGAAAATAATTTTACGATTTTCACCAGTTGGCTTTACAAACTTTTTAGATAACTCTTCTGAATTATCCCATTTCATAGATGATGATTTGTGTTCGGGTAAGCCTGCTGTAAAACCAATAGATTGCCAATTATCTGCTTTATAAACTGCTCCAGTATTACCACCTGCTACAAATGTAATGATATGTTTAAGTTCATCTCCATATTTTTGTTTCCAAGCAATCGGGCCTTTTTTTCTCAATTCTTTTAAAACACGAGTTCCTGCATTCTTTATTGATTTCACCATACAAAATCTCCAATTATTACATATTGTGTTGAAAACTTCTCTATACTCCAACTTACTTAATTGTAACTTATTTAGCAAATCTTTTGGTGGTGGATATACTGAAGAACCTATACCAATCATACCAACAGGCTGAGATGGAAATGAATCTTCTTCATATATTAACCAATCTATTCTCCTACCAACAGAAGCGTTATGTGGAACATACGAATGATAGTTTTCAATTATTTTTTTAACAATATCTTTTTGAGATTGTGTTTTAACTTCAACTAAAACCATCGTTTTAAAATCCAAAAAATTGTGAAGCTTTTTGTAAATTTTTATTTGGTAAATCCCATTTCATCGCATTATAGAAATCATCTATTTTGTTTTGAAGAGCACCTTCCCAAATAGCATCCAAGTCGGTGTAATCATTAATTATTTTTTCAATCTCCGGCGGGTCATTCCACCCTGTAAAACCAACGGTATCTAACCCCAAATTGTTTCTTTTCAAATAAACCCACTTAATCTTATCACCATCTTTCATTGGTTCAAATTTAAATGGGCATTTGTAGTATTTCAATAGTTGATTATATGCGATGGCTGATTTAACATGTGCAGGTGTTCCTTTAGGGAACTTACCCAATGAATATGTACCATCATCATACTTACTTAATTCTTTTACAGCAGAGTTCTTTGCTATATCCTTCTTTGGTTGAGTTTCCATCCCCTCCTTAAAATCCAATATCTTTTTATCAATATCACTCTTATTTACCCCCTTTAAGATATCCGATAGAACCTGCTCCATCACACCCTTAAAGTAAGTTGGAAAATCAGAGCGTTTAACATCCAATCCCTTTGCATCAATCTTATCACAGGGGACGGTGTTATCATTAATAATCCATTGAGCATATCGTTTTTTGGCAACCCAAAACCCAGACTTAGCAATAGTTTCCTGCTTAATATCAAATCGGTGTTTCTCTATATTGAACAACCTTTTTGACATTACATCATAGGTTTTATTAATATGCTCCTGCACCTCCTTTGCAACTGATAGAATAGCGGGCACCATTTCCTCATCCGATTGTTCGTTAATAGATGGATTTCTATGCTTTACAAGCGGAAGAGCTGAAAAATACACAGAGTCAGTGTCCGTGTAAATGTTGTAATCCCCGTCCGTTCCAATCTGCGAAATGTAATACTGATTCGCAATCTTTTCAGTAGTTTTAATTACCGTCTGCCCCGTAATTGTAACTGCTTCTGCGTTATCAACATCGTAGAATCTAAACGATGGTAATCCTAATACACCATATAATGAGTTAAGCATAATCTTTTGAACAAGTTGGCGTTGGGAGTAAAACTTATACAAGTCTTTGTTATTTTCCTTACATACTTTTTCATCAAATCTTTATACTCAACCCTTTTATCAAACCACACATTTAGGATTTCAGGTATTACTCCCACCTGCTCATTTGAATATATAACCCCATTTGAAGCAACAGAATAATTGTTGGTTTTTATCAACTCATTAAACTCACTATGCACTAATGGTGGTAACTGCTTCCCTTCATCATCAACCACAACATAAAGTTCAATTTTATTCTTTACATATTCCTCACTCGTAAACCCTTTAACCTTACCAACCTTTGTTTCAGGGCTGATGTTCAAACTCATAATAATGGATGGGTATAGGGATGTTAAATCCAAATCATACAACCATTGGTATAAGCCCGGTACAGGCTCTTTTACATACGCACCTTCAAACTTACCCTCACTATCATCACCTTTCCTTTTTGGTTTGTTAGGAGCAACCCTACCACTTCTACGCAAGAATGTGAGTATCGCACCCTCTAACCACTTAGATGAAAATAAGAAATCTTCATAAGGAACATGCCCCGCGTGACATATCGCTCTAGCCAAATCAATGAATTGGAGTTTTACATCCAAGTCCACAACCAATTTAACATCTTCAACATTGTACTCAATGAATCGTTCCAAGTCATCTCGCATCAATTGGTCTAAGTTTCCTGTATATTGAACCTTACCCCTACCCAACTCTAACTTTGAAATGGTATCCAGTCGGTAATTAGGAAATTCCTGATAAGTGTAGGTTTTGTAAAGAGCAAGGTAATCTAAGCAAGAAACACCTGCTATCACATAACGCTCTCTATTTTTTAGGTAATCTACCTTTCCTATGGGTGATAAGGAATTAGCATTCTTATGCCCTAATACTTTTTTTAACCTATTGTAAAGGTATGGTATATCAAAGAAATCAATATTCCACCCAGTTACAATTGTTGGGTTTATTTCCTGCCACTTTTGAAGAAATGCCCACAACAAATCCCGTTCGTTGTTGTATATGTTTACCTCTGCACCACCAATAGCTTTGTTCAGTTTAGTATCACCCAAAACATAAACAAAATAATCTCCAGTCGCAGAGTCGTGAGCTGCGATGGAGGTTATACTATTATCGGCTTTTTCAACATTTGGGAGACCTGTATTCATCTCCACCTCAATATCAAATGTCAATACAATATTCCCCGTTGAAACATCATCAGATGTTCCATACTCATCAATCAAAAATCGGGTGTAATCATTTACATCGGATTCATATAGTTCTAAATTGGTATCCTTTTCCCAATAAGTAAGCTTCTTTAAGCGTTTACCATATATAGAAAAATAAGAACCATTTCCATCAGGTGTGTAGGCGTATCTACTATACTTTTTAATATAGTATCCTTTAACATCATCCCAACAGTGTATTGTGTTTGTTTCTTTATCATAGTACAGATTCTGATACATCTAATATCCTTCCTTTAAAATTGTTTTCTATATCCCAGCTTTTTAGTTGGTTTTCCCAACTCAATTTTGAAACCCATTTTGTTAAATCGGGTCTATCAACTTTTTTATCTAATAAATCATTTATCATTTGTTCAAATTCGCTCTTATTATTATACAAAAAGGGGTATTCATTTCCAACCATTTCTGGATAACAAAAATCATTTGGTAGTAAGTATGGAACTCCTCTGCTTAAACCATCTGTTGTAGACATTGACCATGCGGAATATTTTTGGAAACACCCTACACCAAAATGTGCTTTTGATAGTTGGGTTAAATAAACTTCCCTATCAGCGTGTCCTATGTATTCTGTATATGGTTTGGGTAAATCTCTCAATGTAGTCAATACTTTAAAGTCTTTTCTTTTTTCCCATAAATTATCCATAATTTCAAAAAACCAATCAGCCCCAGTGTAAGCATCGTTTCGGTGATTAAACACTATTGTCTTTTCTCTATACCCAGCTGATGGTTTGTATTCATCTGCACCCAAATACCATGGTTGAATAATCTTATCTAATTTTTCAATTATATGGGGTTGAAAATCTTCGGATGCCCTTTTCAGTATTAAATCTTTTACCCATTGTGAATTTACACCACACACCCTCATATTTAACATACCTCTTATATTTCTCCAAAAAGAATTATCATCTCTGGCGCCATTATCAGGTATTTCCCACCAATGCGAATATCCTATAATTGGTTGAGTTTTGTTGTAAATACGAGTAATTTTATATTCATTCGTCCATTCGGGTAAATGCGACCATATTAAGTTAAATTCACCATTGTATTTACCAATAATTCTATCAAAAAATTTATGTGGATAATCTACCCGCATTTTTGGTGGAAAGCAATCCAGTCCATCCATTTTCATTAACTTAACATTCGGATACTCAAACTGATTGATAATACCCGGATGATTATTCAAATCGGGGTAGGGTAGAATCCATTCCCATTCTTTACCAATTTGAGTGTTATCTAAAAAAGATTTGAACACCAATAGGAACGAATCCCTATTGATGTCCTTTGCCATCCCAAAGTTTGTGTAATTAGGTATTATTAATGCTCTCATATATTATGCTGCTAAACTTATTGCGTCTATTAGTTGATAAATACTGTTGATTGATTTTTCTACAATTTTCTTATTAGTACCACTCAAACTATTTAACATCAAATCATTTCGTTCTGCAACCATTTTCCAATAATCATTTGGTTCACAATCCCAGTTCCTTAACTTTACATTACCATCTAAGTTATCATCCGTCATTCCCAAAAACCCGTCTTTAGCATTACCACCAGTACTATGTGGTATTTTGTGTAACCATTGAAGTCCCTCTCCAGTTGAGAAGTTAATTACACATAGATTATTATTGCTCAATGGGAACAATTTCAACCGGGGAACCAATTGTTCAGTTTTAAAAAATGAATCGGTTCGTTTCAAAACATTATCACGATATTCAGCTTGATTATCTCTATCTTTAGAACGATTGTCAATATCTGATTGAACATTTAGGAAAACATATTTAAAAATCTTCTCCCAACGAGCATCAGAGTTTGTTGATTTGTAGGTATCTCGTTCAGTTCCAAAGTATTTCCAAACAGGAACTTTTTCATTGTTGTGGTTTACATCACCATTCAACAACCTAGCGTATTCGCTGGTAACCTTCGTTGTAAGTTTAGAGATTCCCAACTTTGGATTCTTTCGTTTGAAGTAAAAAACCATCGCCATCATTACAATACCAGTGTGGTATTTCTTAATATGAAGGTCTTCCATAGATTGAACTTTAGAACCATTCAACTTATCGGTAACCATTTTATTAATAGCAATAGTAATGTTATTCCAATCATCAGATTCAAACACAGTTTTGTATTCTTTATTATACCATTCGGTAAGTGTAGAGTAACTAGCCTCACTAATTACTCTCTTAAACATATTTTTCCAATATTCGGTTTCCTTACCATCATCCTTTCCATTCTCAAATCCAACAACCATATCATTGAACTTTTTGAATTCATCAATAGTATCACAAAAATGAGAACCAATATAGGCTTGGAGGATAGGAATCATTTTAGCCACCTTATGTTTTTCAGCGTAACCTTGATGCCCATACATCAACTTACCTTTAACAAAGATATCAGTACCTGATTTGTTAGTAAAATATTCCAACAATTCATCACCACAATAGTGTGTTTTGTATTCATTCATTCGTTTTAAAGGAGTCATATAGTAGTTGTAAGCCAACCAAGGGTTAGGTTGACGATTACAATTCATCGTATCCTTTTCAAACTGTTTGATTGTTTGTAAACTAACTACAAACCCAATCTGAACATTATCATAAAATTCTTTGAATTCTTCAGATGATTCTACCACATCTTTAAGTGAGTAATGGCAGGCAAGTTGTTCCTGTTTTTTGGTTTTAAAAAAATTACAAATCAAATGAATTACATACTTATCACCTTCATTGGTGATATCGTATGAATCAATAATATCATGACACATTATCAACCAATCGTTTCCAGTCAAAACTTTCTTACCATAATACTTACCAAATGCAAGAGAAAACATTGTTCCGTTATCACGAATATAACCAACTTTAGATGAACTATCTTTTAGGATTGAAACTAACAATTGTCCTTTTTCGGATATGCCACTCATATAACGAATAAGGTGGTGAACCTTTCCGTAATACTTAATATTGGTATCCAAATCCTCATCACGATTACATTCATTAGTCATTGATGACTTTTCAATCAAATCACGACACATTTTGAATGTTGTTTGACCTATGGTTTTGGCATATATAGCGGATTTTCCCTTGTTATTATTAGCAAATTTAATTGCTTGTTCTAGATTTCTTATTGGATTCATATTTTTTAATTTTTATTTATACAAATATACAAAATAATTTTCAGATTTCCAAATTATACCATAGAAAATCCGACTGCCGAATTTGTTGTTGAGGGTAGTGGTTCAGAATTTTTAGCTACCAATGCAGCAACCAACGCATCGTGCGCTGCTCCTTTGGGTTGTTTAATGATTACACCATTATAATTGTTGTATTGTGGTGCGGATGAACTCCAACCTTTTGAGTGATTACTAAAAGCCCTTTGGCCATAGTTAGCAGCAACCATTGGTGATACCTTTCCAATATTATCCCATCCACTTTCCCACTTTTTCAGTTGGGTTTTTTCCTTAAAGGTGATACTATCTTCAGTAAACCCAGCAATCATTTTAGTTGGTGCTTTACGGAAAATGTTTTTACGCTCCTCACGATTTATCTCAATAAACAATACTGAGCGGACTTTTACCCTACAAACCTTTAGGTTCATAGTGTAATCCTTACCATTCACTGGGATGGTCACTGCGACAACTTTACCTTCCAAACTTTGTAGTTCCATAATATAGGGGGGTTTTTTTATCTTACATAGTAAAGATACAACAGAAAACCTATATTTCCAAGCTTTCTATATTAAATTTAGGTTAAATTTATCCACATTGGTGTAGAAAAGTGTCCAATTTATTGGACGGTCGCATTATTTGATGGAAACAAGTTATTTAACTTATTACAATTATGAAAATGGTATCTAGTCATATTAGGCCCTTTACCGGTTTTACCACAATTTGGACAAATAACTTCTATATGACGAGCTTTTACTTTATGCTTCCAAGTTCTACCTTTATTGGGATGTTCGTTGTTCTTTAACCACTCTGTTTGAGCTTTGCTTAAATTTTTTTTATGAGTATCTGATAATTTGGTATCTTTATTCGGAGATATTCTTCCCTTAGTATTTTCAGAAATTTGCTTTTTTGTTTCTTCGGAATGCTTTTTACCTTTGAATCCATTTATATTTGATTTATGCCACCCCACTCTAGCATTTTTCATAAGTGTTTTGCTTTCTTCCGAATGTTTTTTACCAACCATTGGTGAATTGTTGGTTTTATTCCACTCTTTCATTTTTTCAGATATAATTTTTTTAGTTTCTTCAGAGTGCGTTTTACCTTTAAATGGTGAATTGTTGGTTTTATTCCACTCTTTCATTTTTTCAGATATAATTTTTTTAGTTTCTTCAGAGTGCGTTTTACCTTTAAATGGGTTTCCAAATTTATAATTTCTTAATTTTGTTTGTTCGCCAATATGGCTCAAAACATTGGGTGAAAAAATGTATCCACCATCACCACCTGTTGTTAAATTATACCCACACTTATTTGAAGCATATTCAGAAATAAATTTAATTTCAGCCGCATTTAATTCAGCATTGTTGTTACACTCATAAATAACTTCCCAAACAAAATTATCATTACCATATTTTTTTAATGCGCTATGAAAATACAATTTTGGATTTTTTGATTTTTTAATATGCTCACATTTTCTAGACTCTAATGTGTTTTTAGTTTTACCAATATACACTTTACCATTAATAACATTTGTTACTTTATATATAATCATACTTACATCCAGTTTAAGGCATTAGACCTAATTTAATATAAATATGTAATTTTTAATTTTTACCAAAAGTGGGTCTCTATACTTTCTTCTGGTGGATATGTTAGATGATGTTCAATGGGATAATCATATGCAGCAACCTCCGTTGGATACGGAAATTCTTCATGCTTCATTCGTTTTAACATATCTCGCCGTTCCCTCTTATTTTGAGCAAGTATTTGTATATATCGGTGTTTTTCAGGCTCACGCCTTCTCCAAAATTCTGCATACCCACTTTTACCAATCTCTCGTTTTAAGTGCTCTAAATTGTTACTGCCCCACCTACTAAATACTGTCCTACTATGTATCCACTTATAAGGGTTTTCTGTCAAAGATATCCCGTAGTTCGGCATCAGCGCAAGGTCGCTAGAAATTCCCTCATATCGCCAGTTGGTTGCTTTATAAATACCACCCAAATGCCCCATACCGTTATCAGCATAAGATATTAATAGTTTGATTTCCTTATCATTTTCTCTGAACCATTTGAATGTTTGCCCAATAGCATAACTTTCAATATTTGAACCATACCCGTCATGCACAAATAATCGGGTCAACTCTAATGCATTATCTTTGGATAACCCCTCACAAATTGAGGTTGCTGCTTTCGCACCGACCGGAAATCCGTAGATTGCGCATCCTATCAACTTTTCTGAATTACCAAATACATCGTTTTCATCACCCCTATAAAATATTCCGAAAGCGTATCGGCACATTGTCCATGCGTGAGTGTAGTGATAGGTTACAATCATATCCTTTGCTATTGACTTAGCAATTGGATGTACCCTAACACGGCTTACATCGCAGTATTCCTTACCTTCAATTTTCATTTGATATAGGTTCTAATTTGTGTATCTCTTCCGCAATAATTTCACTTACCTTTGGATAAGGTTGTAGGGGATGTTTTATACTATTCAATATTTTCTTTCTATTCTTTTTATCCAATATGTAAAAGTATCTATGTTTTTTTGGTTCTCGCCGAATCCAAAATGGTTTTGTAATTACTTTTTGTATTTGCTTTGGGTCATTTGTTCCATACCTAACAAACGATGTTCTACTATGAAACCAATCGCCATCCTCATCCCACCTAAAACTCCAACTATCAGTCCATCGTAAATTATTACCCTGATACAACCAATTGGTAGATTGATACACCGTTCCCAAATGCCCCTCTTTCGGGTCTGAATACGATATAAGTGCCCTAATATGCGGTGCGTTTTTCTTTAACCAATCAAATGTTTGAGAAACAAACCAACTCTCAATATTACACCCATACCCATCTTCAATCCATAAGCGGGTCAACTCCAGCACCTCCGTCCGTTCTAAAAGTTCGGATATGGAGGTGCCAGAATTTCTACCCACTGGGTCACCATAACAGGCAACCCCCACCAACTTTTCATTAACCCCACCGAAAAATTGGTGTTCCCCCTCATCTAAATAAAATAAACCAATTGAATAACTAACTTTTGTCCATAAGTGGCTGTAGTGATTTTTTACAATCATCTCCTTTGCCACCGATTTACTAATCAATCTTACACAAAATTTGGATACATCTGAATAGTTTTTACCCTCTACTTTCATAAGGCCATGTTAATATATGTTTCCAAGTGTAACCCTTAACGATTTTACGAATATTAGCAGGTGAAACACCATTGTTTCTTGCAAGAACTTTGATGTTCCTATGTCCAACACTCCACAACTCACGAATAGATTTTACCTGCCCCTCCGTAAGTTTATGTTTTGGATGTGATTCACCACACAACATATTAAATCTCCTCATTAAAAGGAATTTGAATTTGTGAATTTTTTGCTTCCCAAAATCTATAAACGATTTTTCCAATGTCAGGTTTTCTATAGTTCGGACCTTTTAAGATTTTACCATCCTCTCTATAAATTGGATTACCATTTTCATCCAACTTTGACATATTGGAACTATGCACTTCATCAAATACATCTTCAATAATATCACCCATCCCATGTTGTAGAATTGTTCCTAATAAGATGTATAATTGGTCGGTGAGAGCATCTGCAATACCAACCGGGTCATCATTCTGATTTGCCTCTTTGTATTCGTTTAACTCTTCCAAACCAAGCCTATACCTCAAATCGCATATTTCATCCGATTGAACCATTGGGCTTTTGTAATACTTCTGACCATATACCTCGTGAAATTGCTTCACCCGCTCTAATTGTTTTTTCATAACTATACAAATATACAAAATAATTTTTAAAGTGCCAAATATTCTCCTAAAGATTTTACTCCAATAATTCTTTTGAACTCTGAACCATCTTTCATCAATATCACCGTTGGAACGCTTCTAATTCCATACGAAACTGCTAATTCAGATTCTGAATCCACATCAATCTTTTTTACAGGTATAGTTTTAGATACCTCCGCCATAATAGGAGCTAATTGTTTACAAGGTGCGCACCATTTTGCGCTAAAATACCAATATTCTATCATTTTTAATCCTTTTTAATTTATTATTAACCGTCACATGAAACGCAATCTGGGTCAGTTGCTCTTGCTGCAATATCACCCCTTAATACTGATTCAGTTCTCATATAGTATAAAGTTTTGATTCCTTCTTTCCAAGCTTCCAAGTGAACTTGATTTATCCACTTTGGAGATGCTTGTGATGGGAACGCAAGATTTAACGATACGGCCTGGTCAATGTATTGTTGCCTAATCCCAGCTTGCTTTATTAATTCTAATTGATTGATTTCCTTAAATGTTTTATACACATCTTTTACCCAATCAACTTCTTTATTTTTGATTGCGGTTTCGGGAATATCCTGAATGTTTGTTAGTTTATTTCCCAAAAATCCCCACTTTTCCAACTCATCAATCCCTTGAACCGAACCACCATCTTCTAAAATCTTATCCCAAGTTTCTTTGTTATTGATTCCAATTTTACGAAGAACCTTTTCCAACTCAGGATTCTTACGAATGAATGTTCCTTTTGAGGTTTGTTCCGTAAATACATTCGCTGCCCAAGGTTCAATACCCGGTGAGATATTACCACTTAACTTTGAATTAGATACTGTTGGTGCGATTGCCCTCAAGTGAGTATTCCGCATTTCAGTTCCAACACACCATAGGGGTTCACCATATTCTTTGGCCAAATCCCTACTTGCTCTCTCACTTTCAATCTTTATTTGTGAGAATATCTTCCTCGTTTCAAATTGAGCAGGTAATCCTTCAAATGAAATACCCCTTTGTTGTAAGTAAGTATGCCACCCAAGAACACCCAATCCCAATGCTCTCCCTTTTTCAGCAGAACGAACTGAGTTTTCAAATCCCCTCATATTCTTTGCTTTCTGAATGAACTCTTCTAATACCCCATCCAAAAACCAGATAGCAGTATAAATTAAATCAGTATCTTTCCACTCATCGTATTTTGCAAGATTGAGTGATGATAAACAACACACAAACGAATGTGATTCATCAGTATGTAAAGCGATTTCAGAGCAAATATTGGTCATAAACACTTTCAACCCATTTTTCCTATACGCCTCTGGGTTTTGTTTGTTTACATTCCCCTTATACATAATATAAGGTTCTCCCGTTGCTTTTCTCTTCTGCAATAACTTACCCCATTTTCTTCTTGCTTCTTCATCCCCATCCTCCAATTTTCGCATAAACTTATCACCCACAACCGCACATTGATGTAGATTAAGAGATTGACGATTCACATCCCCTTTTGGTTCTCTGATTTCCAACCAATCTTCAAAATCTTTATGTTCAATGTTTAGATTGACAGATGCTGCTCCCCTACGAACTGCTCCCTGATTTGTTGCAAGGATAGTAGAATCAAATATTTTACAAAATGGAACAATACCATCGGATGTTCCGTTTCCAGTGATTTTACTCCCCGCAGGTCTTATCATATTGATACCAATACCAACACCACCGCCATGCTTCGCAAGTAACATCATTTCTAAATTCTTCTGTCCAATTTCTTGAATAGAATCACCTACATCAATACCAAAACAGGAAATAGGTAATCCCCTATCTGTCCCCGTGTTTGATAAGACAGGTGTAGCAAGGTTTAGCCAACCACGCCATATATAATCAAAAAACTTTGATGCAAGTTGTGGTTTATCCAATCTCCTTGCTACCGCAGTACATACCCGCCAATACGCATCTTTGGGTTTCTCTCCTGCTAAAACATAACCTTTTGATATTGTTTTTAGGTAAACTTCAGTATGCCCCCAAGCGGGGTAATCAACTTCTTTTTCCCATCCTAATTCTTCTGCTATTTTATCTGCTGTATTCATCGCATCCTTAAATTAAAATATATCACCCCAATCTTCACCTTCACCTGCTTTACTATAATCGGTTGGCCTCATAGCAAAGAAATCAGTATGAGTCAATCCCCCCGTAAGGTGGTAAAACCACTCTAAATTACCTGCACTAACTTTATCATACTCAAATATGGGGTCATAACCTAATTCAACCAATTTTTCGTTAGCTCTTTGTTTTATAAACTCTTTTAAATCTACCGCTGATAGGTTTTCTAAATCACCCATCTCAAACATTTTATCAATAAACTTTAGTTCCATCTCCACCATCAACTTTGCAGCAACCTCTATATCGTTTCTTACCTCACCCAATAGTTCAGGAAATTCTTCACACATATGTCTGAATAACCCACACCCCATTTTAGAATGTAAAGATTCATCCCTAACCGACCATTTCATCTGCTGACCTATTCCTTTGAGTAAGTTTCTCATCTGAAACGAATAAAGAACTGCGAATGATGAATACAACGATACCCCTTCTGCAAACGCTGAAAAGATTGCCAAACTACGGCCTACCTCTGCTCTTGCTTTTGGGTTTGTTTGTAACTCTTCAGGTGTCCAATTTGCTGATACTTGTGTTAGGAATTCAAATTTTTCTTTGATTTCCGGCTCATGCATAAATGCAGCAAAATCTTCTAACCCTAATGTTTCATTAAGATAAGAATACGCAGTTGCGTGGATTGTTTCTTGCGAACCAAACGCCATAGCCATCTGCCGTATCTCATGTTTTGGAAACCACTTTGTAACCATTCCTGTCCAATAATCAGAAACAGCACATTCAGTTTGAGCGAACCCTAATAAGATATTACCTACTAAATTCTTTTCATGCTTCTTTAAATTTTCTTTCCAATCCTTCACATCCCCTTGCATCGGAATTTCGGTGTGTAACCAAAAGGCCTGCATTTGGGGTAGCCATCCATCAGTATAATATTCTGGATATTCAAATGGTTTAAACGGTATTCTCTCTTCAAATAATCCCATAATAATCTCCTAAAAATTTTGTGTGTAAATATAAATACATTTTAAAACCCAATATCACCTTTCATATCTTTGTATTTTTGTAATAAATTTTTTCTTACTAAAGTACCCCCATCTTTCATCTCTTTTTGGGTGTTTTGACCATCAATAGAATTATCATTGTATATCAAAATTTGTCCATTTGAAAAATTAGCTTTTGAAGGGAATGTCATTCCATCAGGTCCAAATCGGTTTTTAATAACATGCCATCTCCCCGTCCCCGCTAACTTATCATCAATCTTCCTACTCAATGAAACTACGAAATCAGCAGTCATCAATTTGGAAAAAGAACCTGCAATTGATGTTCCCGTAATTACATCTTGCTCCGCCCCTCCACGATTAATCTGCGACGCGGTATATAATGGAACACCATACTCCCCAGCCATACCCCTTAAATCTACTATCAACTCTTCTAAAACCTCATATCGTTTTTCTTTAGCAGAACCTTTTAACAAATCAGCATAATCAACCACAATTACATCAGGTTTCTTACCCTGCAATGTCATCCTATCTATGTGGGCTTTTAAGGCATTCAAACCAGCAGTACCTGAATTAAACCCTTTAATAACCAAATCACCTCGCAAAGAACCTACTACCCTCTCAACCTCTTCCATATTGTATTTTAGGTTTGGTATAGGTATTCCCGTAAAAACTGAATCAAACCTTTGACCTATCATCGCCTCTGAAAGTTCCAATGTATAATACACCACAACCTTACCATTCTTAACAGCGTTTGATGCAACATTAACCAATGACCAGGATTTACCAATGCCAGGTGGTGCTGCAAATATTATCAACTCCCCCATTCCAAATCCACCCTGCACAATTTCATCTATAACATCCCACCCCGTAGGTATTGGATTTCTTACTAAATCATCATACCTTTGATTTACCATTGTTTTATACTCATGCCCAACATCCGTTGGTTGGCCTGCTTTCATAGCAGTATCAATGGTTGATTTTATCTTATCATACTTACCCTGCTCTAAAAGTGGGATTGAATCTAAGATA
>Ga0214923_10002715_pt1 | contig 23075 bp, 27 predicted proteins | sample LL1510_MetaG_FD_177993 | JGI IMG/M metagenome (GOLD analysis project Ga0214923, IMG submission 177993) | Freshwater microbial communities from Lake Lanier, Atlanta, Georgia, United States - LL-1510 | ecosystem: Environmental > Aquatic > Freshwater > Lake | place: USA: Georgia | collected...
CCAAACACGCTGCGCGTGCCGGTGCCGGTTCGGTCGGCTTTTTCCACCCCATGTGTGTAGACATGGCGCATGAAATCTTCGTAGGGCGTGGGGATGGGGTGCTGCGTGCTCATGGTTGACAGTTTAAAGGGCACAGAGCGGTTCTAGTTCAATACCCGCCCGGGGTTCATCGTGTTTTGCGGGTCAAGTGCCTGCTTGATGCTGCGCATCAGAGCCAGCGCCACCGGGTCTTTGTAATGGGGCAGGGTATCGACTTTCAAGCTGCCGACGCCATGTTCGGCGCTGATCGATCCCTCAAAGGCTTTCACCGCGTCGTACACCAGGGTGTTGATGGGGGCCTCAAAGCGTTGCAAAAATTCGTCCCCCTGGACCCCTTGCGGGGCTTGCACATTGAAGTGCAGGTTGCCGTCACCCAAATGCCCAAAGTTGACCAGACGCGCGCCGGGGATGGTTTGGGCCAAAGCGTGTTCGGTTTGATCCACAAAAGCGGAAATGGCGGAAACTGGTAGAGCAATATCGTGCTTGATGTTGAGCCCCTCTTGCACTTGGGCCAAGGTAATGCTTTCGCGGATGTGCCAGAGTTTGCGCGCTTGGGCCACGCTTTCAGCCACCACAGCGTCGCTGACAATGCCTTGTTCCATGGCCAGTTGTAATAAATGTTCGAAGCGCTTGCGGGCATGATCTTGCGACTCGCCGTCGGAGTTTTCCAGCAGCACGCAGTAGGCGTTGTCGCGCCACAAGGGCACCTGCATATCGGGGAAATGTTTGTCCACCAAGCTGAGCGCAAACTGGCCCATCAGTTCAAAGCCAGTGAGGCCGGCACCGAGTTCGCGCTGGGCCATGCCCAGCAATTGCACCGCGGCTTGGACCGAGCCCAAGGCGGCCCAGGCGGTCAGTTGGGCCGCGGGTTGGGGAAACAGCTTGAGGGTGGCGGCGGTGATGATGCCCAGCGTGCCTTCGCTGCCGATGTACAAGTCGCGCAAGTCGTAACCGGTGTTGTCTTTGCGCAAGCCGCTCAGGCCGTGCCACACATCGCCTTGCGCGGTGACCACCTCCAGGCCCAGGCACAGTTCGCGCGCATTGCCATAGCGCAGCACCTGGGTGCCGCCTGCATTGGTTGACAGATTGCCGCCCACAGTGCAACTGCCCTCTGAGCCCAGGCTCATCGGGTAGAGCATGCCGTGCTCGGCACACACGTGTTGCAAATGTTGCAGCACACAGCCGGCTTCAGCCGTGACGGTGAGGTTGGCCGTATCGATGTGGCGCACCCGGTTCATGCGCTGGGTGCTCAGCAAAACCTGCTGGCCGCTGACGTCTGGGATGGAGCCCACCACCAAACCGGTGTTGCCTCCTTGGGGCACGATGGATACACCGGCCAGCGCGCAGGCTTTGACCACGCCAGCCACTTCGGCGGTGTTGCCCGGACGGGCCACGCACAAAGCGCGCCCGCGAATGCGACCGCGCCAGTCTTTCTCATAGGCCTCCAGGTTGCCGCTGGTGAGCACATGGTCTGCACCCAGAACGTCTTGCAACTGTTCGATCAGGCTCTTCATGGAGGAATGCGCTCAGGGGAGTTGGCTAGGGGATTGGGCCAGCAATTCGGCATCGCGAAAGCGTAAACGCACATGCAATGCGCAAGCGATAAACAGCACCAGACACAACAGCACTTGACCAGCGGCCAGGCCCGCACTCCAGCCTTTGTCGCCATGGGCGCGCACCACACCTTCGGTGAAATACAGCCACACCAGCAAGCTGACCCAGCGGTAGGTGTACATGCGGTTGCGCAGCAAACCCGCCAGCGGAAAGCACAATGGAATGACTTTGATGGCCCACCAACTGCCGCCATCGCGCAACGGAGCCAGCCACAACTCCCAGGCCAAACCCCATGCGATCAAGCCCAGCAAACTGAGCACGGCCAGGCGGCGAGTCCAGGTCACATGGGCGGCAATGGGTGGGTCGGTCGAGGGGGTGGGGGCATCCAAAGACAAGGTGCGATTCTCAATGGCGTGGGCGTAGTGGCATGATGGCAGGATGATTGTCTCGTATTTGAGAGTTGGGTTTCGGGCTGTGCGTGGTTTTCCGTGGCGGGTGGCCTGGCTGGGGTTGCGCCTGCGTTTCAGGGACGACAGATTGGGCCAAACCGCTGGTGCATTGACCTTCACCACCACCATCGCTTTGGTGCCCTTGTTGACCGTGGCCTTGGCGGTGCTCACGGCCTTTCCCTTGTTTGGCCAGTTTCAAAATGTCTTGCAACGCTGGTTGGTGGAGAGCCTGATTCCGGACAGCATTGCCCGCCAGGTGTTGGGGTATTTGACCCAATTCACCAGCAAAGCCAGCCGCTTGGGTTCTTTGGGATTGGTGGCCTTGTTGTTTTCAGCGGTGGCATTGGTGTTCACCATCGACCGCACCTTGAATGCGATTTGGCGCGTTCGCCAACCCCGGCCCTTTGGACAGCGTGTTTTGATTTACTGGGCCGCCTTGACCCTGGGTCCGTTGCTGTTGGCCACCAGTTTGTTCTTGCTCACCACTGCCCTGACCTGGACGGGGCAAAGTTGGGGGCCCGCTCAGATTTGGTTGCGCTGGGTGCTGGACCTGTTTGAATTTGGCCTGACTGCCTTGGGCATTGGTGCTTTGTACAAATATGTGCCCAACACCCATGTCCATTCCCGCCATGCCTGGTGGGGAGGTGTGTTGGCCGCTGTGGTGCTGGAAGTGGCCCGCTGGTTGTTGGCCCAGTACCTGTCCAGCGTGGGCACTTTTGCGTTGGTTTACGGGGCCTTTGCCACTGTGCCGATTTTGCTGGTGTGGATTTACACCATGTGGGTGATTGTGTTGGTCGGTGCCGTGGCTGTGGCCAGTTTTCCCAGTTGGCGCAGTGGGGTGGTGCGCGACAACACCTCGCCGGGTTGGTTGTTTCAACTGTCCTTGGAAGTGATTCGCTGTTTGCAGCAGCAGCGCACATCGGCACCGCACAGCTTGTCCCTGGATGGGCTGACGCAACATTTGCAAGCCGATCCGCGTGATGTGGAAGGCGTGTTGCACAGCTTGCTTGAATGGGAATGGATCGGTCGCTTGGACCCCATTCGAGCCGGTCAGCCACCGCGTTTTGTCTGGCTGGTAGACCCCGCACAGGTGCCGCTGCAAGCTTTATTGGCGCGCTATTTACTGGCCGATGTGCCTGCCCACAGCGCCATCTGGCAACGTTGGCAAGGTTTGCGTTTAAGCGATGTATTGTGATGTGTTGGGCGCTTCAGCGCAAAAAGTCGCGCATTGCTTGTAAGGTTTGCTCAGGCGCTTCATTCATTTGGTGGTGACCAACGGGCACGGTGCAAACATGTACCCGATGCCCTGATGCTTCGGCCTGCGCCAACAAGGTTTGGGCGGATTTGGGCGGGGTCATCTGGTCCACCGCGCCATGGATGAACAACACCGGGCACGTCAGTGCAGCCATGGCTTGCAAGCCGTTGCGGTAGTTGTTGCAGGCGCTGAACCCACGGTGCAGCAAATTCACCGTGGGGTTGCTGGCCAAAATCCGTCGGTTCAAGGCCATGCTGGCGCCATATACCCAGGTGCCAGGGCCCATGGCCGAGGGGGGTGCCGCCAAGGTGGCGCGCGAAAAAACATTGATCATGGCGATGGCTTTTTCGGGCTGCGCCAGTGAGGCCTCCAGCAATGGCGCGGCCACTGGCATGGGAAATGCCGTTCCGATCAACACCGCATGCGTGGCCCGCTTGTGCAGCCGCGCAGCAGCCTCTAAGGCGATGAGCGAGCCCCAGCTGTGCCCCACCAAAGCCACCTTGTCCAAGCCAGCGGCATCGATCATGGCGTGAATTTGATCGGCGGCTTCTTCCACGCTGGCCGCTGCTGCACCTTGGCTGCGCGCATGGCCGGGCAGATCTATGGCCAAAACATTCCATCCGTGGTGGGCCATGAATCGGCTTTGCAACACCCACACGCTGTGGTCGTTGAGCACCCCATGGATGAACACCACATTGGGCTGGTCAGGGTTAAAGGCTTTGCCCCCGGTGTATGCATAAACATCAAAACCCGGCCATGTGATTCTCATGCGGCCACCTGCGGGGATGTGGCTACTTTCTCAGCGGCTTTCAGCGCCCGCTTCAAATCGTCGATCAAATCGTCCGCATCCTCCAGACCAATGGACAGCCGTATGGTGCCGGGGCCGATACCTGCTTGGGTCAGTGCATCATCGCTCATGCGAAAGTGGGTGGTGCTTGCGGGATGGATCACCAGCGACTTGCTGTCGCCCACATTGGCCAGGTGGCTGAAAATTTTGAGGGATTCGATGAAGGCCCGACCTTGTGCGCGGCTGCCTCGGATGTCAAAGCTGAACACCGACCCAGCCCCCCGCGCCCCACCTTTCAACAGTTTATGCGCCAATGCATGGCTGGGGTGATCGGGCATCAGCGGATGGCCGACCCGAGAGACCAAGGGGTGGGCCGCAAGGAATGCCACCACTTTTTCGGTATTGGCCAAATGCCGCTCCATGCGCAGCGACAGCGTTTCCATGCCTTGCAAAATCAGCCAAGCCGAATGGGGACTCAGGCAGGCACCAAAGTCGCGCAGGCCTTCACGCCGAGCGCGCAGCAAAAACGCGCCCACTGTGCTCTCTTCGCTGAAAACCATGTTGTGAAAGCCCTCGTAAGGGGTGGTCAATTCGGGGAAACGGCCGCTTTTTTCCCAATCAAACTGGCCGCCATCGACCACCACGCCACCAATCACCGTGCCATGCCCGCTTAAAAACTTGGTGGCCGAGTGGTAAACCAAATGGGCCCCGAGAGACAGCGGTTGCAGCAAATATGGGGTGGACAAAGTGGCATCCACCAACAAAGGTATGCCATGCGACTGCGCGATCTCGGCCAAGCTGGGAATGTCGAGCACATCCAGGCCCGGATTGCCCACGCTTTCACCAAACAGCATCTTGGTTTGGGGTCGGATGGCGGCGCGCCAAGCCCCCATATCGCCCGGTTGGACAAATGTGGTTTCAATGCCAAAGCGGCGCAAGGTGTAATGCAAGAGATTGTGCGAACCGCCATAGAGCGCGGCGCTGGCAACGATGTGCGATCCAGTGCCCATCAATGTGGCGACACACAGGTGCAAAGCGGCTTGGCCGCTGGCGGTGGCGATGGCCCCAATGCCGCCTTCCAAGGCGGCCATGCGCTGCTCAAAAACAGCCGTGGTAGGGTTGCTGATGCGACTGTAGACATGCCCTGCGCGCTCCAAATTGAACAAGGCCGCGGCATGGTCGCTGGAATCAAACACAAAAGAGGTGCTCAGGTGAATCGGCACGGCACGAGCGCCAGTGCTGGGGTCGGGTCCTGACCCGGCGTGCAGGCTCAGGGTGTCAAAGTGGGGGTCTGCGTAACCAGGCATGTGATCCTCGGATAAAGGGCAATGTCCAAAGCCGCATTGTGGGCTATATTCAATGTTCAAAAAACGGCACTTGAGCCCCAGCCACAGAGGAAAACCCCATGAAAGTCAGCGATATATTGCGCGTCAAAGGCAACACTTTGTTCAGCATGGCCCCCTTGGAACCTTTGGCCCATGCGGTGGAAATCATGGCGGAAAAAGATTTGGGCTCTTTGGTGGTCATGGACCATGGCGATTTGGTGGGCATGCTCACTTTCCGCGAAGTCATCTTGGCCATTGTGAAAAATGGCGGACATGTGGGTGACACCACAGTGCGCGGCGCCATGGACGACCATCCCTTGACCTGTTCACCCGAGACCGAACTCGATGAGGTGCGCCGCATGATGCTAGAGCGCCATGCCCGTTACATGCCCGTGATGAGCAACCGCATGCTCATGGGAGTGATCAGTTTTTACGATGTGGCCAAAACCGTGGTCGACAGCCAAAATTTTGAGAACAAGATGCTCAAGGCGTATATCCGCGACTGGCCTGGCGGCAACGATCCAGCGACCCCATCCAATGAGGCCTGAGCCACGCGCTGCGTTGACCCAAGGCCCTGGTTTGAGGCTTTTTCATTTACCCCAACCCCACCGAGCCCAGGCGCACTGAACCCATGCCTGGTCTGTCCTGAACCATGAATGCCAATGCACGCTTGTTCATAGGGTTCAGGGTGTTGTTCAACTGCCGTTTTTACTACCCCATCTTCACCATTTTGTTTTTGGACTTGGGCCTGAGCCTGGGCGAATTTGCCGCGCTCAATGTGGTCTGGGCCGTGACCATCGTATTGTTAGAGGTGCCCAGCGGTGCCTTGGCCGATCGGTATGGACGCCGTCCTTTGGTCATCGCGGCCAGTGTGCTGATGGTGATGGAGATGTTGGTGCTGTGCGCCATGCAACCCGGCCAGCCCGAGGTGGTGTTTTGGTTGTTTGTGTGCAATCGGATTTTGAGCGGCGCTGCCGAGGCTTGCGCCAGCGGTGCCGATGAAGCCCTGGCTTACGACTCACTGCCCCCCGAAGAGCGCACCACCCTGTGGCCGAATGTCATGGCCCAGTTGATGCGTTATTCGGCTTTGGCTGTGGTTTTCACCTCGATCAGCGGTGCATGGTTGTACACCCAATGGACCAAATGGCCGGTGGTGCTTTGTTTGATCAGTGCCTTGGCCTGCCTGGTGGTGGCTTGTCGCATGACCGAGTCCTGGGTCAAGCCCGCACAGGCAAGGGTATGGCACAGCATCGGTGCCACTTGGCGTGATATTTTGCGCACCGGTGCTTGGATTTGGCATTCACAAGCCGCCTTAGCCTTGATCGTGGTGGGCTTGGTATTTGACAGCTTGGTGCGCGTGTTTATGACGGTCAACAGCAACTTTTACCGCTTGATCGGGATCGAAGATGCCTGGTTGGGTGTGATTGGCAGTGCCACCGCCTTGTTGGGTTTGTTGTTGGCGTCATCCATGAAATGGGCCACCTTGCGCCTGAGTGGGGTGGTCAATTTTGTTGGCTTGGGCGCGTTGTTGTGGTTGGGCTTGTGGGGCGCTGCCATGGCCATGCCAGGTTGGTCTGGTGTGCTGGCGGTGGTGCCCTTGTTTGTGGGCATGCGGTTTTTGCACTTCTTCTTGTCGCACTACATGAATGCCATCGTGCCGTCGCAGCAGCGGGCCACGGCCTTGAGCTTTCGGGGACTCAGCATGAACCTGGCCTATGGCGGCATGACCTTGTTGTTGGGTTGGCACACGGCTTGGTTGGCCCAGCGAATGGATTTGCCCGATCAAGATATGGCGGTGTTTGCCGCCTCCTTGCAATGGTGGCCCTGGGTTTTTATGGGTATGCTGTTGATGACCGCTGGCTTATTGGGCTGGCGTCGCATGAAAAACTAAACCATGGAGGCATGACATGTCATTTGCAACCACCGACGATGGCGTGAAGTTGTATTTTGAGGAGGCAGGCAGCGGCCAAGCCCTGGTGTTTGTGCACGAGTTTGCCGGCGACTGGCGCAGTTGGGAGCCGCAAATGCGGTTTTTCTCGCGCTATTTCCGTTGCATCACTTTTTCGGCCCGGGGTTATTTGCCCTCAGGTGTGCCTGCTGATCCGGCTTCTTACTCGCAAGCGCGTGCGGTGCAAGACATCGTTGCAGTGCTTGACCATTTGGGCATTGCCCAAGCCCATGTGGTCGGTTTGTCCATGGGTGGGTTTGCCAGTTTGCACATGGGCATCCACCATGCCGAACGCGTGCTGTCCCTGGTCATCGCCGGTTGCGGTTATGGGGCAGAACCCGATCAACGCGCCGTGTTCCAGGCCGAGGCGGATGCCGCAGCGGCCATGTTCCACCAAGCTGGGCCCGTCGAAGCTGCGCGCAAATACACCCTGGGCCCAGCCCGGGTGCAGTTTCAAAACAAAGACCCCCGCGGTTGGGCCGAGTTTGCGGCCCAAATGGCCGAACACAACCCGGTGGGATCGGCCAACACCTTGCTCGGGGTGCAAAAAATGCGGCCCTCACTGTGGGATCTGGTCGAAGACCTGAAATCCATTATGGTCCCAACCTTGATCATCACGGGTGATGAGGACGACCCTTGCTTGGAGCCGGCCTTGTTGATGAAGCGCCACATTTCCAGTGCTTCTTTGGTGGTTTTGCCACGAGCAGGCCACACCAACAATTTGGAAGACCCCGACGCGTTCAACCAACATTTGATGGACTTTTATTTTGCGGTGCTGGCGGGCCGGTATGGCCTGCGCGATCCGCGCTCCCTCAAATCAGGTATTTTGGGATTCGGAAAATAAGCAAAGATCAAGTTTGATACGAAGGGTCAATCTTGGCCATCAAGCGCATGACGGCTGAAAAATCCAATTCGCCATGCCCCACCTTGGATCCGCCAGGTCCGATGCGAAAAAACCAATCGTGACGTTGGGCTGATTTTTCCAGTACCTCGTCACTCAATGGGATGAACGCTTGGCCCGACATCAACACCTGCATTTGCACCTGGCATGCCAACATCAAACGGTACATGCGCAAAAAAGCCGAATCGACGGTTTCCCCCACCGTGAGCAGGCCGTGGTTGCGCAGCACCAAGGCCACGTTGTTGCCCAGCGCCGCCACCAAGCGACTTCTTTCGTCGACTTCCAAACTGGGTCCTTCAAAGTCGTGGTAACCAATTCGGTTGTGAAAGTCGGAGCCCTCCAGTGTCAAGGGCAACAGGCCGTCTTTTAAGCATGACACCGCCATGCCGGACACCGTATGCACATGCAAAACGCAATGCGCGTCGGCGCGTGCGTTATGGATGGCCGCATGGATGTTGAAGCCTGCTGGGTTGATGGGGTATTCGGTGGGTGTCAGCACCTGGCCATGGCCATCAATGCGCACCAAATTGGAGGCCGTGATCTCTGAATAAAGCAAGCCATAGGGGTTGATTAAAAACTCTGAGGGCTCGCTGCGCACCCGCAGCGAAATGTGGTTGGCGGTCAACTCCGACCAACCAAAATGGTCCACCGCGCGGTAGGCTGCTGCCAACCTGATGCGAAGCGGCCACTCGTGGGCATCCATGTTGGTTGCGGGGTGGGTCTGCAACATACCCTTGGCCGTTGGCACATGGCCAGCGGCCGGGTTGGCAGCGCCCAAAGGATGCAGCGCACTCATGGCTTGGGTACTCCAGCCAACTTATCCTGGGTCTGGGTGTCAAAGTCGCTGGCGTCGTGGCGCTCGTGCAGTTGGTCTGACAGCGGGCCGGTGACCCGGTTGACTTTGCGGCCCCGTTGAACCGCAGGGCGTTGGGCCACTTCGTCGGTCCAACGCAGCACATGGGTGTATTCGTGCACGCTCAAGAACTCGCCGCCTTCATACATTTGTCCTTTGGCAGTGGCCCCATACCAAGGCCATATGGCCATGTCTGCAATGGTGTAAGTGTCGCCGCAGATGAAGCGTTGCTTGGCCAGGCGTTGGTCGAGCACATGCAGTTGGCGCTTGACCTCCATGGCAAAACGGTCGATGGCGTATTCAATCTTGTAAGGGGCATAGGCGTAAAAATGACCGAACCCGCCACCCAAATACGGTGCGCTACCCATTTGCCAAAACAACCAAGATAAACATTCGGCACGTTGGGCCATATCGGTGGGCAAATAAGCGCCAAATTTTTCTGCCAAGTACATCAATATGGCGCCTGACTCGAACACCCGCACGGGTTGGGGCCCGCTGCGGTCCACCAATGCGGGAATTTTGGAGTTGGGATTGACCTCGACGAATCCACTGCTGAATTGATGTCCGTCACGTATGCGGACCAACCACGCATCGTATTCGGCGCCGCTGTGGCCCAGGGCGAGCAATTCTTCGAGCATGATGGTCACTTTGACCCCATTGGGTGTGCCCAGCGAATACAACTGCATGGGGTGTTTGCCAACAGGCAGGGCTTTTTCGTGGGTCGCCCCGGACACAGGGCGGTTGATATTGGCAAATTGACCGCCACTGGCTTGGTTCCAGGTCCATACTTTGGGGGGGATGTAGTTGGTGTTGTGGGGCATGAGGGCTTTCCGGCGTTGGGGTGCGACAAGCATAAATGAAATGACCGATGGATGCCCTGAGCAAGTCAGTCGGGGATAATCCCGGACATGAGCGGAAACTCCCTTGGCACATTATTCACAGTCACCAACTTTGGTGAGTCCCACGGCCCAGCCATTGGCTGTGTGATTGACGGTTGTCCACCGGGCATGGCCCTCCGCGAGGCCGATATTCAGCACGATTTGGATCGCCGCCGCCCGGGCACCAGCCGCCACGTCACCCAACGCCAAGAACCTGATCAGGTGCAAATTTTGAGTGGTGTCTACCAAGGGGCGACCACCGGAACGCCGATTGCTTTGATCATCCACAACACCGATCAACGCAGTTCAGATTACGGCGATATTTTGCAAACCTTTCGCCCGGGCCATGCCGATTACACCTATACCCAAAAATATGGTGTGCGCGATCCCCGAGGCGGTGGCCGATCATCGGCTCGGCTCACCGCGCCCACAGTGGCGGCGGGTGCCGTGGCCAAGAAATGGCTGCTCCAGCAATTTGGCACCACTTTCAAGGGCTGCATGACCCAACTGGGCGAACACCCGATTGCGTTTGAAGATTGGTCGCATGTCCCAAACAACCCTTTCTATGCGCCCATCGCGGATGTCAGCCATTTGGAGGCCTACATGGACCGTTTGCGCAAAGCGGGGGATTCGTGTGGCGCACGTTTGCGTGTGGTGGCCCAAGGCATGCCGGTGGGTCTGGGGCAGCCCATTTACGACCGGTTGGATGCAGCCATTGCCCATGCGATGATGGGATTGAATGCGGTCAAAGGCGTGGAAATTGGATCCGGTTTTGACAGCGTGGCCCAACGCGGTTCTGCCCATGGTGACAGCCTCACGCCCCAGGGTTTTGCCAATAACAACGCTGGTGGTGTGCTCGGCGGCATCAGCACCGGTCAAGACCTGGAGGTGGGCCTGGCCATCAAACCCACCAGTTCCATCCTCACCCCGCGCGAATCGATCGACAGTGCGGGTAACCCGGTGCAAGTGCAAACCAAGGGCCGCCACGATCCGTGTGTGGGCATACGCGCCACCCCCATTGCCGAGGCATTGCTGGCGCTGGTGGTGATGGACCATGCACTGCGCCACCGCGCGCAGTGTGCCGATGTGGTGCCTGGGCTTGCCCCCATCCCTGCAGCCAAACAGCCTTTTGTTTGATGCCTGGTTCGCACCGGCCAGGGCTGCGTCAGGGTTTGTGGCCATTTGGTTTTTTGTCGGCGGCCTATTTCACCCACATTGGGTTTTTCAATCCCTACTTGTCCTTGTGGCTGCAGCATCTGGGTTTGGGGGTGTTTGCCATCGGGGCACTCACCGCCTTGCAATCAGCCACCCGTTTGGTGTCCCCTTTCTTATGGGCTTGGTTGAGTGACCACACCGGTCAACGGGTGCGGTTGATGCGCCTGGGGGCCATGGCGGCTTGGGTGGCGTCCGGGGGGCTGTATTTGAGCCCATCGCTGTGGGGGTTGAGCTTGGTGATGGTGTTGTTGTTCATCCACACCAGTCCCTTGATGTCGTTGAGCGAAGCGGCCATGGCCCAACGGGTGAGCGTGGATGGTCAGTGGGATACCCGGCGATATGGCCGGGTGCGCTTGTGGGGTTCTGTGGGTTTTTTGCTCACCGTGTTCGTGGCGGGCGCTTGGTTTGAGCGCCGCGGCATGGCCGACTTTCCCCATTGGACGGTGGCCACATTGGCTGCTGTCAATTTGGCGGTGTGGTGGATGCCCCATCATTCGGATGAACCAGCCGCCAAAAATTCGGCAGGGCGTTTGGGGCCGGTCATGCTGCAGGTGCCCGTGCGTTGGTTTTTTGCCGCCTTGTTTTTTCACATCTTGGCGCACACCAGCATCTATGTGTTCTTGTCCTTGTACCTGGACGGGTTGGGATACAGCAAAACCATGATTGGCCTGTTGTGGGCCTTGTCTGTGGTGGTGGAAGTGATTTGGTTTTACTTTCAGGGCCGCTGGATGCACCGCTTGGCAGCAGGCTCTTGGCTGATGCTGGGCTCGGCAGTTACCGTGGTGCGAATGGCGCTCACGGCCGAGGCCGCTGATGTGGTGTGGATCATGGCCCTGGCGCAGATGATGCATGCCTTCACCTTTGCCGCCCACCACTCGGCCTGTGTGCAATGGATCAGCGAGTCCTTTGCAGGCTCTTTGCGCGCGCGCGGCCAGGCCTTGTATTCGGTTTTGGGTTATGGCCTGACGGGTGTGATTGGTGCCTTGGGCGGTGGCGCTATCAGCCAGGCATGGGGCATGCAAGCGGTGTTTCAGTGTGCCGCGGTCAGTGCCTTGGCGGGCTTGTGGTGCGCGTGGCGCTTTGGTTTGTCGCAGTCCAGCACCGATTGAGTGAAAGCTCGGGGCCCACAACAAGTGTGCTTGGCGTGCATCACTCAGTCGCGGGGCTTGAACCCCAACCACATCACGTTGGGTATGCTGCCATCGGTGTCACGCGGCAAGGTATCGGTTTTGTCCAAGGCTTTGAGCACGGCATCGTCCCATGCTTTGTTGCCACTGGACTTGATGAGTTTGCGCGCCATGATCTTGCCGTCGGATGCCGTGCGCACCTCTATCTCGGCCACTGGGTTGCCACTGACATCATCGGGATTGAACACAATATTGGGTTTGACGCGTGCAATGATGCGCCCGCCATAGCTGGCCGATGGACCAGAAGATCGCAAGGCGTTGCCACTGGCATTGGGGCTGCCCGTGGCCCCGGCCATGCCGGCCATGCGGCGCATGTTCTCTTCGCGCATCGCTTGCAGCTTGCGCTCTTCCTGGGCGGCGCGTTTGGTCTCTAGTTCTTTCTGTTCTTTTTCCTTTCGCTCTTTGTCTTTTTGTGCTTTCAGGGCCAGCTCTTTTTTATCGCGAAGTTCCTGAGCTTTGTCTTTCTCGCGCTGGCGTTGCTGCTCGAGCGCTTTTTCCTTTTCTTTTTGCTCGATTTGTTTTTTCAGCTGGAGTTGTTCTTGGGCCAGCTTTTTCTCTTGCTCGGCTTTTTTCTGTTTGGCAATGGCGATGTCGGCGTCTCTGCTGGGTGCTGGTGGCGCCGGTTTGACCTTGGGTGCGGGCGGGGGCGGTGGTGGTTCAGGGGCGGGCTCTGGCGCGGGTGGCGGTGGTGGGGGGGCAGCGGCTTTGGGCAAGGCAGACCACAATTCGGCCTCCACGGCGGGGGTGTTGTCCGTGTTTTGCCATCGGATACCCCAGGTCAAGGCAATCAGCAGCAGCAAGTGAATGGCCACAGCCAAGGCCAGAGAGCGGCCCAAACCCTGGGCCGGTGGCGGCGCGAGTTCCAGGTGCATCGAAGCGGTGCTCATGGCGCAGCAGGCGTCATCAAGGTTGGAGTTGCACCGACAGGCCCACGCGTTGCACCCCTGCACGTTGCAAACTGTCCATGACCTTGACCACGGTTTCGTACTTGATGCCCTTGTCGGCGCTGATCACCACGGGTGTGTTGGCATTGCCCCCTTGCCATTGCAAAACTTGTTGCGGCAAGGATGACAGGCTGGTAGGCATTTGTGCAGAGGTGCTGCCAGTCGACTTGAGTTCTATTTTTTCTTCGGAATCGATCAGCACTTGAATGACCTGTTCGGGTTGCGCCGAGGCCTTGCCCACGCTGGGCACATCGATCACACTGGGCGCAATCAGGGGCGCGGTGACCATGAAGATGATGAGCAAGACCAACATCACATCGATGAAGGGCACCATGTTGATGTCGTTGATAGCGCGTCGGCCACGGGCGCTGCGGGGAGCGGCAGAAGGCATGGTGTTCGCTCCGTCTCAGTGTCCCGAGGTGGACTGGTGGCCCACATTGCGTTGCAAGATGTTGGAGAACTCTTCGATAAAGGTCTCCAAGCGAATGGCCACGCGCTCAATGTCGCGGCTGAAGCGGTTGTAGGCCAGCACAGCGGGAATTGCTGCAAACAAACCAATGGCGGTGGCCACCAATGCCTCGGCAATGCCCGGGGCCACTTTGGCCAGGGTTACTTGTTGCATGCTGGCCAAACCGGTGAAGGCGTGCATGATGCCCCACACGGTGCCAAACAAACCCACATACGGTGAAACCGATCCAACCGAGGCCAGAAATGACAGTTGGGATTCGATGGCGTCCATCTCGCGTTGGTAACTGGCCCGCATGGCCCGACGCGCACCATCCATCAAAACCGCGCTGTCGCTGATCCGACGCTCGCGCAGTTTTTGGTACTCGCGCATGCCACTGGCAAAGATACGTTCCATGGGCCCTGCCAATTTGGCGTGGGTGGTGGCGGCAGCGTACAAGTCATTGAGGCTGGTGCCAGACCAAAAATCGCGCTCGAAATTCTCATTCAGTGCCTTGACCTGTTTGAGTGCAATGACCTTGCGAAAGATGGCCGTCCAACTGGCAACTGACACGCCCATCAGCAGCAGCACCACGGCTTGCACCACCCAACTGGCATTGAGCAGGAGGTGGATGATTGAAAAATCTTGGTTCATGGCAACAAGTCCAAAAGAGTTTTGGGTATTCTCGCAGGGCGCAAGCGGGCGGCATCGACCCAGCCAATTCGGATGCTTCCCTCGCACAGCAAGCTGGTGGTGGACCCATCTTGCCGCGATGCTTGTTGCACCAGTCTCAAACTGGCCCGCCCTTTTTCCAGCAATTGGGCGCTGACCCCAATCATGTCATCGAGCCGCGCAGGCAGAAAGTAGTGCAACGATGTGTGGGTGACGACAAACATGCCACCGGTGGTTTCGCGCAAATGTTGTTGCCCCAGCCCCAAATGGCGCAGCCATTCGGTGCGGGCACGCTCAAAAAACTTCAGGTAGTTGGCATAAAACACAATGCCACCGGCATCGGTGTCTTCCCAGTAAATGCGAATGGGATGCACAAACACATCAGCCATGGTTCACCCATTGGCGCAAACGCGCGGTGGCCTGTTGCAATTGCGCCAGGCTGCTGGCGGTGGACAAGCGCACGTGTTGTTCGGTCTGGTTGTGGCCAAAGTCACGCCCCGGTGTCATGGCCACATGCGCATGCTGCATGGCCGCCAAGCAAAAATCCCAGCTGTTGGCCAAACCCATTCGGTCGCAAATGGCGCCCACATGGGCCCAGGCATAAAAAGCGCCGTCAGGCATCAGCGATATTTGCATGCCCAGCTGCTTGAGGGCTGGCACCACCCAGTCTCTGCGTGCTTGAAACTCTGTGCGTCGTTGTTCGTAAATGGCCAGGTTATCGGGTTCAAAACAAGCCAAGGCAGCGCGTTGGGCAATGGCATTGGGGCAAATGAACAGGTGCTGGGCCAGCGACTCGATCACGGGCACCAGTGCGGGCGGTGCCACCAGCCAGCCCAGCCGCCAGCCAGTCATGTGAAAGTATTTGGAGAAGCTGTTGATGCTCAGCACATGCTCTCCCAAGCGCAAGGCGCTTTGCCCATAGATGGCATCGTAGGACAAGCCCAGATAGATTTCGTCGACCAGGGTGACACCGCCACGCGATTGCACGAAATCGTCTATCTCGCGCAAGGTGTCGGGGTGGATCGAGGTGCCCGTGGGGTTGGAGGGGCTGGCCAGCAGCACGCCTTGGGTGTGGCAGCCCCAAGCCTGACGGACCTGTTCGACATCCATTTGATATCGCTGTGCGGCATGGGTGGGCAGCAGCACCGCACGCCCACCGGCGGCTTGAACAAATTGACGGTTGCAGGGGTAGCTGGGGTCTGGCAGCAAGACCTCGTCGCCTTCGTCGACCAAGGCCAGGCAGGCCAAGTGCAGTGCGGCTGAGGCGCCGGCGGTGACCACGATGCGGCCCGGGTCGATGTTCAGGCCCCAGCGCTGCTTGTACCAGTGGCTGATGCGTTCACGCAGCGCAGGCAGACCCAAGGCGTGGCTGTATTGGGTGTGGCCGTCGCGGATGGCTTTTTCGGCTGCGGCTTGCACACCTGGAGGTGCCGTGAAGTCGGGTTCGCCAATGTTGAGCGCAATCATGGGTCGGTCGGTATGGGCAAATTGCTGCGCCCAATGCGCTGCGGTTTTGCCCATCTCCATGACGTAAAAAGGTTCGATGCGTTGCGCGCGCTGAGACAGTTTCATTCGGACAACAGCGAAATCGGCAGGGACTAGGCGCGGGCCAAACCGGCATCGCGGTCGGCTTGAACCTCTAGAGGGCGCAATTGGGAGGCCAATCCGTTGAGCACCGCATTGATGTATTTGTGGCCATCGGTACCACCAAACTCCTTGGCGAGTTCAACGCACTCATTGATGACCACGCGCCAGGGTACATCTCCACAATGTTGCAACTCGTAGGTGCCAATCCACATGATGGCATGCTCAATGGGCGATATGTCTGGCATGCGCCGGTCCAAAAAGGGGGTGATCAGTGCGTCCAAGCTGACGCTTTGGGCCGCGCAACCTTCCAGCAAGACCTGATAGTGGACGGGGTCTGCTTTGTGAAAGCCAGCCAACTCATGGGTGAATGCGTCCACCGCGGCCACATCATTGCCGCCCACTTGAACCTGGTAGAGGGCTTGCAAAGCAAATTCGCGCGATCTGCTGCGCGGTGTTTTGCTACCGGCTTTGCGGGCGCCGGTTTGGGTCAAGCCGGTGCGGGATTGCCGTGGCGGGCGGGCCGAGGTGCTCAACGCAGGCGCTCCAGCAGCAAAGCCATTTCGACGGCCACTCGGGCTGCATCGCGCCCCTTGTCGGTTTGTCGCGCCACGGCTTGTGCCATGTTTTCGGTGGTCAGGATCGCATTGGCGATGGGCAAATGGTGGTCCAAGGCCACCCGACTGACACCAGCACCTGATTCGTTGGCGACCAGTTCAAAGTGGTAGGTTTCGCCGCGCACTATGCAACCCAAAGCGATCAAGGCATCAAAGCTTTGGCGCTGGGCCATGGCCTGCAAGGCCAAGGGTATTTCCAAAGCGCCTGGCACCTGAATGGTTTCCACCTGGTCGGGCTCGATGTGCATGGCGCGCAACTCGCTCAGGCAAGCCAGATGCAGAGCATTGGTGATGTCGGCATTGAACCGCGCTTGCACAATGCCAATGCGCAAGCCAGCGCCATTCAAGTCGGTTTGGTTGTTGAGTGGGGTGAACATGGCCGCTCCTGGGGTGCTGTTCAGGCGCTGTCACCGGGGGCGAGGTAGCCGGTGATTTCCAGGCCGTAACCTGCCATGCTAGGCATGCGCCGCGGGGTGCCCATCAAACGCATGCGATGCACACCACATTCGCGCAAAATTTGTGCGCCCACTCCATAAGAGCGAAGGTCCATCCGATCACGTTCGGGTCCATGGGCAGGCCGTGCAGTGCCGTCAAATTGGGCCAGCAATTGCGCTGACGTCTCGCCGCAGTTGAGCAAGACCACCACGCCGCATTGGGCTTGGTCGATGTGTTGCAAGGCCGCATCCAGGCTCCAGGAGTGCATGGCGCGGCCGACTTCGAGCGCATCGAACACCGACATGGGTTCGTGCACCCGCGCCAGCACGGGTGTGTGGGCATCCCATTGACCGCGCACCAAGGCCAAATGGACATCCCCGGTGGCGGTTTCTTGGAACGCATGGGCCTGGAACAAGCCGTGGCTGGTTTGCAAGGGTCGACTGCCCACCTTGGTGACCAAGGTTTCGGTTCGGCTGCGGTGCTCAATCAAGTCGGCAATGGTGCCGATTTTCAAGCCATGCTCGGCCGCAAAAAGTTGCAGATCGGGCAAACGGGCCATGGTGCCATCGTCTTTCATGATTTCGCAGATGACACTGCTGGGGCTGCATCCGGCCATACGGGCGAGATCACAGCCTGCTTCGGTGTGGCCTGCGCGCATGAGCACGCCGCCATCGACCGCTTGCAGGGGAAACACATGACCGGGTTGCACCAGGTCTTGGGCTTGGCTGTTGGGCGAAACGGCCACTTGGATGGTGCGCGCCCGATCGGCCGCAGAAATGCCGGTGGATACCCCTTGGGCAGCTTCAATGGACACGGTGAAGGCCGTTCCGTGCGAAGTGCCGTTGCGCAGGGTCATTGGTGGCAGACCGAGGTATTGGCAGCGCTCGCGCGTCAGGGTCAGGCAAATCAGGCCACGCCCAAAACGGGCCATGAAATTGATGGCCTCGGGGCTCACATGGTCGGCAGCCAGCACCAGGTCGCCTTCGTTTTCACGGTCTTCTTCGTCAACCAAAATGACCATGCGCCCGGCGCGCAACTCGGCAACGATGTCTTCAACTGGGGACACAGGGGTGGGTTTCAAAGCGGCATTCATGGGTGAGGCAGGGCCAAACTGGCATCGGCGCGCAACATGCGCTCGACGTAGCGGGCAATCAAATCGACTTCAAGGTTGACCGAACTGCCGGTTTGGAGTCGGTGCAAGGCGGTGTTTTGAATGGTGTGGGGGATCAGGTTGATGCTGATCACGCAGCCATCGCTGCGGTCTTCGGCGCTATTGACGGTCAGGCTCACCCCATTGACGGTGATAGAGCCTTTGTAGGCCAGGTATTTGCTCAATTCTGTTGGGGCCAGCACCCGCAAGACCCAGCTTTCACCCACAGGTTCGAATTGCACCACGCGGCCCAAACCATCCACATGGCCCGATACCAGATGGCCGCCCAGGCGGTCATTGGCGCGCAGGGCTTTTTCAAGGTTGACTTCACCCAAGTTGGTCAAGCCACTGGTCTTGTCCAGGGACTCGGCCGAAATGTCAATGCAAAACTGGTTTTGGGGGGCTTGGATGTCTGTCACGGTCATGCAAGCGCCGTTGATCGCGATGCTGTCGCCCAGACCCACATCGGCCAAATACCCTGCGGGCGCAGACAGGGTCAGGCGCTTGCCGTGTTGTAAAGAGCGACCCAGGTCGTGGACTTCGACGATGCGGCCCACGCCGGTGATGATTCCGGTGAACATCTGAGTATTCTCGCAGGGTTCAGCGCAGTGCCCTGGCCCTCAGCCGCAAATCGTCTCCCACGGGGGTGCAATCCAGCCATCGCCAGCGCAAGGCTGCATCCAAATGCGCCAGTGCTGGCAGATTGGCCATGCCCTGACCCGGCCCGATCAGGGTGGGGGCCAGGTACAGCAGCAACTCATCCACCAAGCCTTCGCGCAGCCAAGACCCATTGAGTTTGTGGCCTGCTTCGATGTGCAACTCGTTCACACCCCGCCGGCCCAAGTCGGCCAAGACGGCGGCCAAGTCCACCTTGCCAGCGGAGTTGGCCAGCAGCGTGGTGTGGGCCCCACGCTGCGACAGCACCAGTTGCTGCGGGTGATCGGCCTGGGCACCATAAATCCACACGTCACGTTCGTTTTGCCACAGTGCCGCATTCAATGGGGTTTGCCATTGGCTGTCCACCACCACCAGGGGAGGTTGGCGCGAGGTGGACACGCTTCTGACATTGAGGATAGGGTTGTCTTGCAGCACCGTGCCCACACCGGTCAGAACCGCACACGCTCGGGCTCGCCAGTGGTGGCCGTCTTGGCGAGCCGCTGTCCCAGTGATCCATTGGCTCACACCATTGGTCAAGCTGGTTTGCCCGTCCATGGATGCTGCAATTTTCATCCTGACCCAAGGCAAACCGGTTTGCATGCGTTTGAAAAAGCCGATGTTGATTTCGCGGGCCTGATCTTGGCCTTCGCCCATCAACACCTCAATGCCCGCAGCGCGCAAGCGCGCCAGGCCTTGTCCAGCGATCAATGGGTTGGGATCGACCATGCTCACCACCACCCGGGCCAATTGCGCTTGAATGAGTGCGTCGCAGCAAGGGGGGGTTCGGCCATGGTGGCTGCAAGGCTCCAAGGTCACATAAGCGGTGGCACCTAGGGTGTCGTGGCCGAGCTCCCGGGCTTGTTGCAGGGCCATGATTTCTGCATGGGCTTGCCCGGCAGCCTGGGTATGGCCTTGACCCAAAAATTGTCCTTGCGGCGAGACCAGCACGCACCCCACCCTTGGGTTGGGGCTGGTGATGTACAACGCTTGTTCAGCCAAACCCAGGGCTTGCGCCATCCATGAAGCATGTTGAGCAGACATGTACCAATTATCAGCGGCTCCAACATTCGGTGGCGTTCAGGCTGGCCCCCTGTACCCCTTGCTCTCCCAAATGGTTGAGCGTCAAAACCCCGCAGGCATCTTGAATTTGGCTGGTTTGGGGCACGGCTTTGAGGGAAAACGCATTGCCGGATGGGTCGGTTTGCGCTTGGATCGAATAGGCATCGCCTGGCACTTTGAGCAATGCGGAAGGTATTTGTTGCGCCGTCGGGTAGCTGCCTTGAATGACTGCTGCTCGTTCTATCCACTGTGCGGTTTGCATCAAACTGAGTTTGGCCGCTTGGCGATGACCGCGTCTGAGGTAATTTTGGTATTGGGGCAGGGCCCAACCCATCACAATGGCGGTGAGGGCCAAAACCAATAAGGATTCGAGCAAGCTCAGGCCCATTGCACTGCGCAGACCAGCCCGGTCAGAGCAAGGTGATGACGTTAAAACGGGTTTCATGGCAAGACCTCATGCCAACTCAACCACCGCCCGCCCATTGTGCTGTTGAGGTTGGCTTGCCACCAAGCTTGCAGAACAACGGGTGTCGAACTGGGTGTGGCTTGGGCCAATGCCGTGATGCGCCACAGCACCGCGTTTTGGGTGGTATCGGCATTGGCAAAGGTTTCAAGCCAGTAAACACCGCGATCGGACAAGATGGGATTGACACGCTTGTCCCAGATGGTCCCTGGTGTTGTGAACTGACCGTAATGCGCTGCACTGTTGATGCGTTGCAACCATTGGGCCGCTGATGCTGAATCCAGTGCGGACGGGGCACAAATGCCTTGCCAGCAGGTTCCAGAGGGCAAAGTTTTTCGAAGCAATGCCAAGCCTTCCAAACGGTGGGAGATGAATGGGGTTGTCGAACTCGCATCGGGGCTGGGGGTGGTGTGGCGGTTATCTTTGGGCGTCGATCCAGTGCTGGCCAATAAATCCTGTTCTGCGTCTTTGAGCAATGCCTCAGCGGCTGCACGGGCGCGCCATTCATCGCCGTCGCTGCGCATCACACTGGCATGCAGCCACAAGCCACGGGTCAAAGACAAGGCGCTCAGGGCGCACAAGGCCAACACAGCCATGACCGTGGGCAAGGCCCAACCTGGGTGTTTGTCAGACTGCGACTTCATGGTGTTGCGATGGACACCTGTCGCCAGGCAAAGACTTGTTTATGGACCCAACGGGGCCGACCATCTTTGGCCAGTGTTTCGCCTTGACAACCTTTCATCACTGCGGGCAGGGCTTGGGCAACTGGCGCACCCACGCGCCGGATGCAGACCTCGATCGCCATCACCTGGTGGGGGTCTGACACCATTGGGGCGGTCACCCATTGAAGGCTGTACACACCCTGGCCATCTACCCTGGCCTGGGCATATCGCAATTGCATGTCTTCAATACCTTCGGCCAGGGATTGGGTGGTGGCAGTTGCATTTGATTCGTCCAGACAGGCAAGCTCTGATTTGCTGTTGATGGAAAATCGATTGCGAATCGTCTCGGTGCTGCCTTTGGTGTTGCCTTGGCAATCACGCCCCTCCACGTTGCGCCAGTGAACAGTGGTCAGACCATCGGACAATGCGCCGGCGCCATCTGTGCCCAGCCAAGCCACCGACGGCATGGACAGCGAGATCGCGCCGGAGGCGCTTTGCTGGGCTTGGGCTGCGCCGGCTTGTCGAATGTGCTGCCCCAGGGTTCGCCACACCCAGGTCATTTGTTGGGATTGCAGCATGCCTTCTTGGGCCAGGGCGTGGTTTTGCTGGGCAAAGCCCCACATGCCCAAAGCCGCCAGCACCACCATGGCGGCCAAAGTTTGCCCAACCAACCAATCGGCCAAACTCAAACCGACTTGCAATCTGGCTTTGGCGCAGGCCCCCTGGGTGGGCATGGGCATGGGCATTGATGGCTTCATGGCCTCACGTGCAAAAAGTAACAGGCATGCTGTGCAGGGCAACTCAATCCGGCAGCAAGCGCCCCTTGATCAGCAACGACGGTTCCGCCCTCTCGCCATGCCAAAGCTATGCCCAGGTGCTGCGAATCGCTGGGCGAGACCCACACTTGGGTTTGTGCGCCTGGCATTCGAATTTGCACCTCTTGGGTCCATGCCGCCAAATCCGACATGGCCCACTCTAGGGTTGAGCAAGGTCGGGCGCTGCAGTCCACCGCCATGGGTTTTTGGCCCCATGCCAATTGATAGGCATTCATGCGGGTCCGGTTGGCGCGCACCCGTTCGGCCATGTCTTGGGCCAGCCATGCGGCATGTTCATTGGCTTGCTGGCTGCGCCACATTTGCATGCTTTTGCCTTGTACCCACAAAAGGCCCAAGATGCCCAGGGACAACAGGCTCAAAGCCGCCAGGGCCTCCACGAGCCCCCAGCCAGATGGGTGACGCATGTGTGTTGCACGCATCATGGGCTGGTGCATTTGTCCCCCGCCTGAAAACGCACCCGCCCTGCGGCGCTGATGCAAACCGTGGTGGCCATCTGGCTGCGCGGATCGCTTTGGGGTCTGAAAACAAAGCTGTCGCCCACGGTGCCTGGTTCGCCCCGTCGGTTGATCGTCAGTTTGTCGGTGCGCAGGTTGTGCACCATGACGACCCCCTCGGGCAGGCGGTGCATGGCCATGGTTTTGCCATCCAGAGTGGTTACCCGCCAACCGCAACGCCAGTCACCGGCAGAGCTTGCCCCCGCACAATCGGTGACCCGCACCATCAGCAAGTCGGCTCCCTGTGCCATGGCTTGAATGCGGGCCCAATGAAGGCTGTGCATGAAACCTTCGCGCGCTGTTTGCACCTTGGCTTTTTGCAGACCCGTTTGCCATGATGACAGCCCCCAAACTGCACCCATGGCAGACAAGGCAAGGACGCTCAAAACCTCTGTCAGCCCCCAACCCTGTTGGGGAGAAAGCTTGCGACAATGAGTGGTGCCCATGAAAAATGAGTGATAAATAATTCGTTTTTAATCGGCTTTGTATTTGTTGGCAAGTAGGGCATGACCCCGTGCGAAAAGCCGTTGGTGGACCTCAGGGCCGAACAATTGGGTATTGCTGATAGAATCTCGCCTTTCGGATCTTTAGGCGCGTAGCTCAGCTGGTTAGAGCACCACCTTGACATGGTGGGGGTCGTTGGTTCGAGTCCAATCGCGCCTACCA